>Ga0105104_10000248_pt1 | contig 41562 bp, 26 predicted proteins | sample PPLLaktember2015_3_FD_87034 | JGI IMG/M metagenome (GOLD analysis project Ga0105104, IMG submission 87034) | Freshwater sediment microbial communities from Prairie Pothole Lake near Jamestown, North Dakota, USA - PPLs Lake P7 Core (6) Depth... | ecosystem: Environmental > Aquatic > Freshwater >... | reverse complement strand
TCAAGAAATAGACTTTCCCATTATCCAGGGTCGCATATTGGTAAGAAGGGTAATAATCGGGCATATCCAGGTAATACATGTCTACGGTATCTCTATATGCCTGGATGCTCTCCAATATATCTTTTATCTTTTTCTTATTTTCTTCAGATATTTTAATTTTCTCATAATCCAGATTAATCCGGCTGAGCCGGTTTCCTTTGAAGTCATAGATTTCAGCAAACATCCCGCGGTCGGGGTCCGGGATAAAAATCTTGTCTTCTACAATGGAATATCTCAGAAATTTCTTGAATGGGGAGTAGGGATACTTGTTATTTTTTTTCTTTAGATTGGGCAGTGTGTATATATATATACTTTTTTCATGTTTAATCCCGTCTTTCTCCTTATAGGTACATATCGATAGCTCATCGTAATGTGATGATTGCTCGCTATATGCATTATGGGTAAAAAAATTATCTCCCAATGGAGCAAAATGGTGTAAATGCGGTTTGGGAATTCGGTATTCTTTGATGTAGTCGCCGTCGTGGGAGAAAAACATGCACTTCCCCAGCCTGTAGAGGTATAAGTAGTCCGGGTAAATCATTATCGATGGGTAGCGGATACTTTCGCCCGGTCCGGCGCCTTTACGGGATGCTTGTTTGATATAGCGAAAGGGTTTTAAGGAGTAAATATCGACATGGACTTGAGGATCCATTGCAAAAAGGCGGTTCTTATACACATAAAAGGTAGAGTAAGTAGATAATTCAGGCATATTGCCCAATTTTCTCGCAGATAATGGGGTTGCCGCTACCCATGATAGCAATAGAATTACGAAACCAATCAATTTTAATATTTTCATCATTTCCTCGCTTTCTTGGGGATATGGCAAAGAAAAAGCTCTATCCATTGTTCAAAATTCAGATAATCGTAAAATGTAAAAAAAAGCGACCCGGATTCCCGGGCCGCTGTTTTAGTACACAGCCATTATGCGACGAAGTACAGGCTGTACAGGCGTTGAATACAACACCTGCACAACCAAAAAACCAAAATACCTTATCTTCTACATCATACCGCCCATACCGCCCATGCCGCCCATACCGCCCATGTCATCCATTCCATGACCATGAGGCACAGCTTTTTCTTTAACCGGTATCTCGGAGACGATTCCTTCCGTTGTCAACAACAAACCGGATACTGACGCCGCATTTAGGATCGCTGTACGAACAACTTTGGTGGGATCGATAATACCGGCACTGATCATGTCGGTATAAGACTCCCGAAGGGCATCGAAACCATAATAAAGATTTTCGGAAGCACGGATATTGTCGATGATAGAAGCCGCTTCATAACCGGCATTGGCGACGATTTGTTTCAACGGTTCTTCGATGGATTTCAATAATATCTGGATCCCGTATTGCATATCGCCGTCCAACTTCGTTTTTTTCAAAGCGTCGGAACATCGAAGCAGCGCTACACCGCCGCCCGCTACGATTCCTTCTTCGACTGCGGCCTTGGTTGCGTGCATCGCATCCTCGACCCTGGCCTTTTTCTCTTTCATTTCGGCTTCGGTCGGTGCGCCCACCCGGATGACAGCTACTCCCCCCACCATTTTGGCTAGACGCTCCTGGAGTTTTTCGCGGTCATAATCGGACGTGGTATTTTCAACCTGGGTTTTGATCTGGCGAACCCGTGCTTTGATATCTTTATCTTTCCCGTTTCCTTCAATGATGGTGGTGTTGTCTTTGTCGATGATGATTTTCTTCGCGCTTCCCAACATAGAAGGGTGTATGGATTCGAGCTTATCGCCGGTTTCTTCGGAGACGACCCGTCCGCCGGTTAAAATGGCGATATCTTCCAACATCGATTTTCGTCGATCGCCGAAACCGGGGGCTTTCACTGCGGCAGAATTCAACACACCGCGGATTTTGTTGAAAACCAGGGTTGCTAAAGCTTCACCTTCAAGGTCTTCGGCAATAATCATCAAAGGCCGACCGGATTTTGCCACATGCTCCAATAAAGGCAGCATCTCTCTCAGGTTCGATATCTTTTTATCATGTAAAAGAATATAGGGGTTTTCAAGGACACATTCCATCCGGGTTGTATCCGTTGCAAAATAGGGAGATATATAACCCCTGTCGAATTGCATACCTTCAACAAAAACCAGTGTTGTTTCGAAGGATTTTCCTTCTTCAACAGTGATTACACCGTCTTTTCCTACTTTTTCCATGGCTTCTGCGATCATGTTTCCGATAAACGCATCGTTATTGGCGGAAATGGATCCGACCTGGGCAATCATTTTCCCGGAAACTTCCCGGCTGTTTTTCTTGAGCTCATCGATAATAATTTCAACGCCTTTATCGATACCTCGTTTGATCAGAATAGGATTCGCCCCGGCTGCCACCATTTTCAAACCTTCGCGGTAAATGCTTTGAGCCAGCACGGTAGCTGTAGTAGTTCCGTCTCCTGCCACATCGGAAGTTTTAGAAGCGACTTCCTTGACCATTTTTGCCCCGATACTTTCCAGGGGATCTTTTAAATCGATTTCTTTGGCAACAGTGACGCCATCTTTGGTAACAGTGGGAGTTCCGAATTTCCGTTCCAGTACCACATTTCGGCCCCTGGGGCCCAGGGTGACTTTCACTGTATCGGATAATTGATCTATGCCACGCAATATGGCTTGCCTGGCCTCTGCACCTAACGTAATATTTTTAGCCATTATTCCTCCAATTTCAATTTTAATAGGGTATTATATTATATAGTCTATCAAATTGTCAATTCATCTTCTCAAAATTAAGCTCAGTAACTATCGATTCGTCTTCTGATTTCTTTTTTTAATCAGGGTTGTTTGGTTTTTTTCTTTTTTTCTTTAATTTTCAGGTTTTCCATTTTCTTAGCAATCGTGTTCCGATGCAAATGAATTCCCATAGACATTTTCAACTTATTGTTGTCATATTTTTCTAATAATGCTTGCAAAAGAGTTCGTTCAAACTCATCCAGGATTTCTTTATAATAGAGCTTCGAGTTAATGGCTTTTTGGGCGATGATTTTCATCATTTTTTTGATAGTTAAGCTTTCAAACTGGGCGCTCAGTTCCGAAATTTGTTTTTCAGTCATTTTCAGTATTCGCTTTGGGTTTTAAAATTTAATTTTTCTTTTTGTCCGGGTGGAGCCAGTTGAAAATAAATGTCGATCACCTTCATAATATAAGGAGAGAGTTGGGACTTTTGAACCCATTGATTATTTAAAGGGAAAGCCACTAAAGCGTAAACGATGACACAAGAAATCAAAGTACCCCTCAGCAGCCCGAACAGCCCTCCCAATATTCGATCGACGGATTTTAACGGTCCGACGATGAGAAGTTTTTTAACATAATACGTAATCAAAGACCCGATAATGAGGACCACGGTAAAGACGCAGATAAAACCGGCAAAATTGGCGATGTCTTTGTCTTTCAACTTCGATATCCAGAAGTTCCCGATGTCCGAATAAAAAAGGAAAGAGAGGATAACGGCAATGATAAAGAAGGCAAGGGAAAACAATTCCCGGGTAAATCCCTTCATGAGCCCCATAAGGATGGATAGGAGCACCACTGCCATCACCAGGAAATCGAGAGCGTTTAAATGGCTGATTTTCATAGTTTGGGCCTTTTGATAAATATCCTACAATAGTTGGCCGGTAAGAATTCCATAAATTTCAAGGTACTTTTCCCTGGTTTTTGCAATGACATCTCCCGGCAAGGGAGGAGGAGGAGAATTTTTATCCCACACGGAACCCAGGAGATAATTACGCACAAATTGTTTGTCATAAGCAGGAGGTTCAACGCCGGGTCGATAGTCGGAGACTTTCCAGAACCGCGAGGAGTCGGGGGTAAAGATTTCGTCGATGAGGATGATATTGCCGTTTTCGTCCTGTCCGAATTCGAATTTGGTATCAGCGATGATAATTCCTTTTTCCACGGCGTAGTCGCCGGCTTTTTTATAGAGAGAGATCGAGAGGTTCTTGATTTTTTCGGCGTCTTCTTTCCCGATGAGGTTCTGCAGTTGCTCAAAGGTCATATTTTCATCGTGTCCGGCATCTGCTTTGGTTGTGGGAGTAAAGATCGGTTCGGGGAATTTTTCTGCGAACTTTAGCCCGGTAGGGAGTTTCACGCCGCAAATTTCGCCGGTGGCCTGGTAAGTTTTCCAACCGGATCCGACGATGTAACCGCGTATAATAGCTTCCAGCGGAAAAGTTTTCAATTTTTTTGCCAATACGGCCCGTTTTTCAATCAGCGGAGCAAAAGCTTTAAATAAGTCTAATTTTTCCGGTTCGTCACATACGATATGGTTAGGGATGAAATCTCGAGTATAGCGGAACCAAAACGAAGAGATGCGGTTCAGTACTTTGCCTTTGTCCGGGATTAATGACGGCAATATATAATCGAAAGCGGAGATGCGGTCGGTGGATACGATCAAGAGTTGGTTGTCTACCTGGAAAACATCCCTTACCTTTCCCCTGCGAAAGAGTTTTAACGGTAATTCGAAAGAACCGAGTTTTATACTTTCCATCATATAACCTCCTTTTTCATCATTTTTTCTTTTGTGTTTTTTAGAGCATCGATCCTGGTTCGATTAAGTTGGGGGTGTTCATCCACCGGTAAGGAGGATGAACACCCGCCATTTATAGAATTACATTAGTGAAAAACCGATTGTAAGTCCGGCCACCACAATGGAAACCATGCTCATCAATTTAATCAGGATATTCAGGGAAGGTCCTGATGTATCTTTGAGGGGGTCGCCCACGGTATCGCCGACAACACTGGCCTTGTGACAGGAAGAACCTTTTCCACCGAGGTTGCCTTGTTCGATGTATTTTTTGGCATTATCCCATGAGCCGCCAGCATTGGCCATAAAAATAGCCAATGTAAAACCGCAGGCCATCGCACCCATTAATACACCCATCACTCCGGATACTCCCAGGATCAAGCCCGAGAAAACCGGGACCAATATTGCCAGTGATGCAGGTAACATCATTTCACGTTGGGCACCCTGGGTCGAAATCTGGACACAAGCCTGGTAATCGGGTTTGGCGGTTCCTTCCAGGATTCCTTTGATTTCTCTAAATTGGCGTCTAACTTCATCGACCATGCGGGAAGCTGCTCTTCCTACTGCTTTCATGGCTAAACCCGAGAAGACGAAAGCCATCATGGCGCCGATAAAAATACCGGCCACTACCTTCGGGTTCATCAAGTTGACTTTGAAAATCTCCATGAAGTTCTCGATAGAAATCTTGTCGACGGCTTCCGGGGAAGTGATTTGAGAGAGGAAACCCGGTAGTTTCCCCCCGGCGTCGAGAATATGTTTCATCCCCATTTTAACTTCTTCGGCATAAGAAGCCAGTAAAGCTAAAGCGGTCAAAGCTGCGGATCCGATAGCAAAGCCTTTCCCGGTTGCAGCCGTAGTATTTCCCAGTGAATCCAGGGCATCGGTACGCCGTCTGACTTCTTCGGGTAAGCCGGCCATCTGGGCGTTTCCGCCTGCATTATCCGCGATGGGTCCATATGCATCCGTAGCCAGTGTAATACCTAACGTAGATAACATCCCGACTGCGGCAACACCGATGCCGTAGAGGCCCATCATAATATTCCCTTCTTTGAAACCGCCGGCAAAGGCAAAGGCTGCAATAATACCCGCTGTCACCGATAAAACCGGGATTGCCGTCGAAATCATCCCGGATGATAACCCGGCGATGATAACGGTTGCTTCTCCTGTAGAGGATTTCTCTGCCACTTCTTTAGTGGGTTTATAACCATCGGAAGTGTAATATTCGACGCTTTTACCGATAGCCAGCCCGGATAAAAGCCCCGCCGCGATCGAACCGAATAACCCGATATTGTCGGGCAGTAAAAATTTCACTGAAAAAAATGATCCGATTACGATTAAAAAGGAACTAAAATTGATACCCCGTCCCAGGGAGCTTAGAAGTTGCTTTTGAGTAGCGCCTTCTTTGGTTTTGACCAGGTAAATACCCAACACGGAGGCGATGACCCCAATACCTGCGATGACCATCGGGAGGATGACGGCGTTGTAAGCGATTTCCTTAGCCTGGGTAAAGTAGGCCGAAGCGCCTAAAGCGGCGGCGGCCAGGACAGCCCCTGCATAAGATTCATAGAGGTCTGCGCCCATGCCTGCGACATCGCCCACGTTGTCTCCAACGTTATCGGCGATTGTAGCCGGGTTCCGGGGGTCATCCTCCGGGATATTTTTTTCCACTTTACCGACAAGGTCTGCGCCGACATCCGCGGCTTTAGTAAATATTCCGCCGCCCACCCTGGCGAACAGCGCTTGCAGCGATGCCCCCATCCCAAATGAAAGCATGGTGATGGTTGCTTCGCCCAGGCTGTTTTTCATTACAAAATGCAGGATGATGAACCAGAGAGAGATATCCAGCAAAGCCAGCCCGACTACCACCAGGCCCATTACGGCTCCGCTTCGGAATGCGACTCTCAATCCCTTGTCCAACGAATCCATGGCTTGATTAGTGGTTCGAGCCGAAGCCAATGTTGCGGTGGTCATCCCGATAAATCCCGACAGGGCGGAGAAAAATCCCCCGGTCAGGAACGCAAAGGGAGTCCATTTGGATTGAACCTTTAATACAAACGCCAGTATTGCTAAAAATACGGCGGCTACTATGAAAAACTTTGCTACTACCTTATATTGTTGTCTGAGGTAGGCCCGTGCACCCTGCCTAACAGCTTCGGCAATTTCCACCATCTTTTCGTTGCCTTCCGGGAGTTTCATGATACTCCGGTAGAAAAGAAAGGCAAAAAGGAGCGCTATTACTGCGGATACAGGTGCAATTAAGAATAGTATCGTCTGTGCCATTTTTATACTCCTTCTCCATATTTATTGTTTTAGAAGTTTGGTTGAATAAAAATTGTAATCAATTTAATCTCTTTTGTCAATGTATAATCCAAATTTTCCCCCCACGCAGTGGGGCCGATTCATTCACAAATTTTGCAAACCGGGTGGGATTTACAAAAAAAAGGAATTCGCTATAATTATAATTGGTGGTGACATGAAACAACTAAACATTTTTCAATTTAAAAACATGCCTCTTAAAAAGAGAGTACTGCTGGCAGCCGCTGCAATTCTGTTCCTCAACGTCCTTCTCTATTTCAATACCCTCCACTTCGACTTCCTGAAAGACGATTTCCGCCTGATCGTTGAGAATCCGCGTATCACAAATTTCAAAACGTTTATTCACTCGTTCAATACCCAATTCTTTGCTTTTCCCGATTACCCCTATCTCCATTATTGGCGGCCTTTTTCATTGTTCTCCTTTTATATCGATTATCAAGCCTGGAACCTTAACCCTGCGGGATTTCACCTCACTAATGTTATTCTTAATGCATTGAATGGCTTGTTGATTTTTTTTATTTTTTATACCTTATTTAAAGAGGTATTGCCGGCCTTTTTTGTTTCTTTTCTCTTTTCTCTACATCCCACGCATGTAGAAGCTGTTTCATGGGTTTCCGGGAGAACCGACCTGTTAGCCGCTTTTTTTATTTTCCTGGCCACTCTCTGTTTTATCCGGTTTTTGGATCGAAAGAAATGGCTCTTGTATTTTCTGACGGCGGTTTTTTTTGTTTTTGGGCTTCTATCCAAAGAGAATGCAGTGCTTTTTCCAATGTTGGCTGTCGGATCGATTTTTTTGAACCCTTTCCCCGGTGAAATAAAAAAAACGGTGAAAGAAAAATTCCGTTTAGCGCTTTTCACTATCCCTTTTTGGGTGCTGGATGTCGTTTATATCATACTCCACAACCGGTACTCCGGTGTACAGGAAGTCGTAGCGGATTTTTCTTTTTCGGATATTTTCCTCATTTTTAAGACCGTCGGTGCGTATACCCGTATCATCCTGATGCCGTTTTTTCCCACTTTTCATTTTTCCATGCACAACTTCGACAGCAACTACCTTGAATATGCCGGTTATGCCGTTCTTGCCGTTATTATCTTCTTGTTTATCCTGGCGAACCGGGAGAAGTATCGACGGAGTATTTATTTTTCCCTCTTTTTTATATTCCTGGTCCCGGTCCTGGATCCGAACATTGTTCCTTCTTATCCTAAAATCGTTACCCGCTTTGCGTATATCCCCGCTGTTTTTGCCGGGGTGTTTTTATGGGATACTTTTTCTCTCCTCGACAATAAACGTTTAAAAACGATTTACATCGGGTTAGTGATCATTATTTCCTGTGTTTGGATCAGTGAAACCCTCCGGTTCCAGGGTTATTTCAAGGATCAGTATGCCCATTACGAGGGTTTGATTCCCCATGATCCTGGGGATAGCTCATTATTACTCCCGATGGCGTTGATTTCGGCCCAGGATGGGAACTATTCAAGGGCGTTAGAACTGGTAGACAGTGTCCTGGAGGTAAACCCGCAGGACCGTTGGTTGGATGTGGGAGATATGGCGGGTTTGCTGAAAGCCAATTTGCTAGTGATAACGGGGAGAGGAGAGGAAGGAAAATCGATGGCCGAGGGAATTCTTAAAGAAACAAAGGAAGATGAAATGAAATATTATGGATGCCTGGTTCTCTCGAAATACCATGAGAAGCGGGGAGAGTACACGTTGGCTTTGGATATGTTGAAAAGAGCCGCTCAAATTGGGGAGACAGCGGATTTGTATTATCGTAAATCCTTGGTTTATGCAAAGATGGGAGTTTACCCGGATGCGCTTTCCGAATTGAAGAGAGCAAAGCAGTTGAACCCCACAATGAAAAAATACAACGAATTCGAGCGATTCTTGCGGGATAAATATAAAAATCCTTCAAAATTTCGATAAAAAAAAGAATCCCCCTCTATCCGGCTGATAGAAGGGGATTCAGAGGCTATCGTAATAAAAATACACTATTTAATTTATTCGTTTATTGCAATTCCCTTAAAATCAATACCATAAGCACTAAACGTACGGTTGAGTATCCGGTTGATTTTAGCCATCGTTAGGTTGTAGTCGATCTTGGATCGAAGTGCCTGGTTTTGTGCACTGGCGTAACGCTGTTGGTAGGAGAGTACTTCGAAGTTAGTGGCGATACCGACGGATAGTTTTTTCTCGACGGCTTTCAAATTTTCTCCTTCCAGTTCGAGAGCGATTTTATCTGCTTCCACCAGTTTCTTAGTGGCTTCCAATTCTTTGACTGCGTCCTTAACTTCGGAAAAGATGGTGCTTTCGACTTGTTCCAATTCCAGGAAAGCTTGTTTTGAAACGAGTCTTGCCTGGGCGATCATGGCTTTTTCCCGTGCGAAGCCGACGGGGATCTGGAGACTAAAGCTGATAGAATAGTTTTTGTTGACGAAAGAGAAGACCTCATCGATGGAATCCGCGAATGTTTTTTCAGCGATTTTCGTACGGAAATTCGGGTCGGTGGGAGGGAGGTCTCTATTAATTTTCCAGATGGTACCGCCCTGGCCGTAAGAAAAGAATGAAGCATCGAATTGCAGGGTGGGTAATGCCTGGTTTTTGGTGTAACGTAAACCGATGCCGGCGTTCTTCAAGTTTAGTTTAACCCGTTTGATATCGTTTCGATTGTCCATCGCTTCTTTCAAGAAAGTATCGAAATTGGCTTCGAGGTTTTCTTCTTTCGGCATATCGATGGGGATGAGGGTAACATTGTCTTTGCTCATATTTATAATGCGTTTTAGAGCTTCTTCCCTGGCCTGGATGCTTCGTTCGGACTGGATTAAACTGCTTTCGTACCGGGCTACTTCGGCTTTGGAGCTTAAAATTTCGATGGGAGGGAGTGTTCCCACTTTTACTTTGAGTTCGTTTTGTTTCAACAGGTCCTGGGCACGTTGTAGGGCCATTTTGGTGGCTTCCAGGCTCTGGTAGGCATATACCAATTCCCAGTAAGCGGCTTCTACCGAGTAAACCATCATATTAACCGTATCTTTGAGTTGATATTGGTTCATCTTGTAAGTATTGGCAGAAATTTTGATGTTATACTTGGTGGCAGTCGATCCAAAACCCTTTAACAACGGTTGAGTGAATCGTGCACCGGCATATGTATCGATAGCCGGGTCAACAAACGACTTCAATGAATTGGTATCGACATTCCGTGTATAGAAAGTCAGGTTCAATCTTCCGCCGTAGGGGGTCAATTGACTTACATTGAACTGCCAATCTTTCGATTTGTTTTCTACTACGTTTACCCCGTCATATACATCCGTAGATGGGCGAAGTTGGCTGTCGTCGCCATAGCCGATATTTAACGTGGGTATGAAGATAGATTTATTAATTCGCAATCCGTGCCAGCTTGATTCTGATGACGCTTTTTGAACCTGCAGGTCCAGGTTATTTTTTAATGCTTGATAAATCGCATCTTTCAACGTAATCTGTTTTTCTTTAACCTCTTCCGAGTAAATATTATTCCAGGACACGCACAGCGCCAGGAACAAAATTAAAATCACAACATTTTTCATGTGCTTCCTCCGTATCGATTTATATAAACAACGAAGTGTCCGACATCTTGCATGTTTTTTTTATTTTTGCTTTTTTGTTTTTTCCCTGGTATCCCAGGTGTCGAACAACTTAGAAATTACATACGAAACCTACTTTAAAAAAGTTCTCTTTTTTTTATTTTCACTCTTTAAATAACCTTTACACGGATATTAAAGCTGATATCCGGCGTTGTATCGAAAGGCGCAAAATCTTCCAGGATGATGAACTCCAAAAATCGTGTAACCCTATAGCCTACAAAGCACTGGTATCCATTGTGGGAAATATCGCCCCGTTTAAAAACCGATGTACGAAAAGAAAAACCCGCAATAAAACGATACCAATAGGCTTCAATATTGGAATTTAACAGGAAATGGCCTATGTCTTCTTTGGGGATCCACTTCGGTCTGCCCACTAGAGAAAGGTAGTTGCCGACATCAACGGAGAAGTTTTTTGTCTTGAAACCGGTTAAAAGGCCTGCTGTAACAAAAATCTTCGATGAAGACAGCCCAGGTTTATCCGCTATCGGGATACCGACTGCGGCACGGGTTTTCAGGGAGAACGCGGGAGAAGAATAAATTTCTTTTAAATAGGATACCACTATCGGAAGCATTGTACTCTGCCGGCGAGTGTAGGAAAAGCTGTCGAAATAGCGGTATTGCGTGGAAAATTGGGGGTACAACCGGCGATTGGCATCCGGGAATTTGAATAACCTGTGGAAGTCTTCGATGAATTTATCCAGGAAGCCGCCAAATATGGATACATGACGAAAATGGATTTCCAGCGTATCCCTTTTGGATAACCCGTATCGGAAGCTCAACTGGGTGCCGAGCGACTCAAAATCATTAAATATTGTGCGAGAGCTGTTAAACATGTAGATATTGGAGTGATAAATGTCGAATAGGATTGAATATTTGCCTTTTCCCAGGTTGGAATCGGTCGTATAGGGGGTGTATACAAAGGATTGAAGGAGGGGGAATTCGATGCTCCGTGCCTTTAAGGAATAGTTCCCGACACACAACGATATCAATATTACCAGGGTGAATACTATAGATTTATTTTGCATTTTACATTATACACCAAATTCTTATTTTTTTGAATATTTATTCCCAGGGCTTAGCAGTTCTCATTTTGAAAAGTGATTTGGTTTTTTTTTGGTTTTTTTTGACTGTCCCCTTTTTTTCAAAAATTTCCAAAAGAAGAATTCCTGCATATATTGAAATATCTTGGCAAAAATATTATAATCTAATACTACTTAAATTTATGGAGTATTAAAATGGAAGAACATGTCACTGAAGTAGAAATGATGTATATCAAAAATACATCAGGCAACAATTATTCGATTGAAACAACGGGAAGGCGGGCCCGTAACGTTAAATTAAACTTTTCCAACGTCGATTCCATAGAAATCGACGCCAAACGTCCCCTGGAACTTAAAAATTCCTTCATCCAGATGGCGGACGGCCAACCGAAAATGTGGAATATGCGATTTAATTACCCATCCAATTTTACCATTAAATACATGGGAAAAATTATCATAGAAGTGGTTTAAACGGGTTACGATGATTGCTGAAGAAATTCTAAAAAAAGTCCGGCGCATCGAGATTATTTCTAAGAAATCGTCTAAAGAAATCTTCGCCGGCGAATACCACTCCACCTTCAAAGGCCGGGGGATGGAGTTCTCCGAAGTCCGCGAGTATTCAGCGGGCGATGACGTGCGTTTCATAGATTGGAACGTCTCCTCACGCATGGGCCGCCTCTATATCAAACAATTCGTTGAAGAAAGAGAATTAACCGTAATCCTGGCCATCGACCTCTCCGCCTCCCTGGATTTTTTCTCCAACTCCAAAAGCAAAAAAGAAATCGCCGCTGAAATTTCCGCTGTCATCGCTTTCACCGCCAGCCTCAATAACGATAAAGTCGGCCTCCTCATTTTTACCGACCACGTCGAACGCTATATCCCCCCTAAAAAAGGAAGAACCCATATCCTGCGCATTATCCGCGAAATCCTCCAATTCGAACCCATCGGGAAACAAACCTCCATCGACTCCGCACTGGTCTACCTCAACAAAATTATCAAAAAAAAAGCCATTGTCTTCGTCCTCTCCGACTTCTTCGACCAGGGCTTCACTCAATCCCTCAAAATCACCTCCCAAAAACACGACCTCATCTCCATCAAAATCCTCGATGCCCGCGAAATTACCCTGCCCGACTCCGGCTTATTCATCCTCAAAGACCCTGAAACCGGGGAAGAATTTTACGCCGACTTCTCCTCACCCCCGGTTAAACAAAACTTCCTCCGCCAATTCAAAAGAAAAAATTCCCAACTGGCGGAACTCTTCAATAAATACAATATCGATTCCATCACCATCGATAAAGAAGAAGACTACGAAAAATCATTATTCGATTTCTTTCTGAAACGAAAGAAAAAACACTCCCGATGAAAAAACAGGACTATATTCGCTTAAAAAAACGCAGCCGGGCAATCGCTCCCTTGCTCTTTTTTGTACTTTGCTCGGCACTGTTCCCCGAAACACAAGTTTCCATCTCCGTCTCCGATAACACCGTTTCTATCGCCGACCAAATACGGGTAAAGATTATCGTCAAAACCAATACCCCGATCCAGGAAATCACCATCAGCACAGGCGACAAAAAATTCGAGATCATCCGGGACTTCCCTACAGAAAAAAGCCAGGAAAAAGAGTACTCTGTCTTTCAAAAAAATATCCTCGTCTCTTTCTTCGAAACCGGCAATTTCGATATCGGTCCTTTTAACGTCGGACTCATCAAAGACGGTAAACCCATGGAATCCTTGAAAACCAATTCCGTACCTATTACCGTCAAATCCGTCCTGACTAAAGACGACAAGGATATCAAAAATTTAAAAAATCCCATCGATTTCGGGGGAGATCCTTTTTTCGTTCTCAAATATGTCCTCATCGCCTTAATCCTCATCTCCCTCTTCCTGGTCTATTTATGGTGGCGGAAATCAAAGAAAAACGCCGTAACCGCCCCTAAACAACCCCCGCTCTCCCCACTGGAAGAACTGGAAACCCATATTCGCGAACTCTGGGAGAAAAAATGGATCGAAAAAGGAAAATTAAAACCCCACTTCATCGAATTCACAAAAGTCCTGAAACATTTCCTGTTTCGCCATTATCAATTTAATGCGGAGGATTTTACCACCTACGAAACCCTCTATTTTTTAAAACAATGCGAGAAAGAAACATCAATAGCGGACAGTTTGCGCTCTGTACTGGATTTTTCAGACCTGGTTAAGTTTGCCCAATATGTCCCGGATCCCGTCGCGTTACAGGGAGTATGGGATAAAACCTTTGAATTGATCGATTCCTATAAACGCCGGGTTCAAGAACAAACAGGAAACCTCTCTCAACAGCCGAAGGTGAATTGACATGACCGAATATATATTCGCATCGAAACAATGGTTCTTCTTGCTTTTGTCGGTTCCATTCATCGTGTTGTGGAATATATTCCTGGTAAAAAAAGGAAAACGGTTCATTTTTTTCTCTTCCAGGTCGATTATCCCCAACACGGGTAAAACAATGAAAACTTTTTTTATCAAGAGCCTGGTCTATTTCAAGATAGCGGCCATCGTATTGTTTATAATTGCCCTGGCGCGTCCGCAGGAACGGAATTATTACGAGAAACAGAGCCGGAAAGGGATCGATATCATGATTACGTTGGACTGCTCCGGGTCTATGGCAGCAGAAGATTTTAGGCCTAAAAACCGTTTGAATGTGGCGAAAGAAGTGATTTCAAATTTCATTGAAAAGCGCACCAACGACCGCCTGGGTTTGGTCATTTTCGCGGGCCAGTGTTACACCCGGTGCCCGTTAACCGTGGATTTCGACATTTTAAAGGATTCTTTAAAACGGACTAAAATCGGCGAGATGGAAGACGGGACCGCCCTCGGTATGGCCCTGGCCAATGCCGTGAACCGCGTCCGTCAATCCAAAGGTAAGACCAAAATCATCATCCTTTTAACCGATGGGATCAACAACCGTGGGGAAATCGATCCCCGCGACGCTGCCAAAATAGCCAAAGACTTTAATATTAAAGTCTATACCATCGGTGTCGGAACGAGGGGAAAAGCTCCTTACCCTGTGCCTGACGAATTCGGACAAATCCAATACATGCTGGTGGATGTCGAGATCGACGAAGAACTACTGAAAGAGATCGCCAACAATACGGGCGGCCTCTATTATCGTGCTACCGATACCCAGCAGCTCCAACAAATTTTTACGGAAATCGACCGCTGGGAAAAAACCGAAATTACTTCCCGCAAGTATTCCACTGCCAAAGACCTTTATATTTATTTTCTCCTGGCCGGGCTGGTGATTCTCTTCCTGGCGGAATTCGCCAAACGGACTTTCTTGCGAAGCCTCCCTTAAATTCCCCAAAATTGTCGGGATTTTTTTGTAAACCATCACGGACGGACAGGTTCCGACACCTCCCAAAACTTTATATAATGTTTATAATCAAAAGCTTTGGGAAGGTCCAGGAAACCCTTTCTCGAAAGGGTTTCCCGGTCGTCGAAGACAAATTAAAAATAACAGTCGATTGTTTTTTTAAGGTTGAAATTATTTTTCCCCGGGACTATAATTAAATCATGTCAGACAGTAAAAATGATATTTTTATAAAAATTCACGGTTTAGAAGCACTCCCGGGCGAAAGGGTTTCAATAGATATCGAATTGGTTACCTTGCAGGGGGACAGGACCGCGCCGATGCAGTCATTGGAATTATCCATGAACGGTAAAACTCACCGCCTCGCAACCCTGGAAGACGGACGCTTGCGAACTGAATTGATTTTCCCGGTCCAACAAAACAAAAGACAATATTTACACGCCCGCATGGTTGAATGTCCTGGGGTAGAATGTACTACCGAAATTGTACCGCCGGGTTACGAAGATTCTTTTCCCATAAGTTCTACAGGGAGTAAGCCGGGGAAACTATCGATTAAAGATATCCTGGGTGGAAATTGCTCCATTAAACGGGACCAAACGGCCACAATCCCGGGAGGTTTTCATGAAATTACCTGCGATATCCATGTGGAACGGTGTGGAAAGCTTACGATCGAACCCGGGGCAGCGCTGGAGTTCAGCCAGGATTCGGGTATCGTTTGCGAAGGGATCCTGGAAGCAGTGGGCACGGCTAAAGACCCGATCCTTTTTAGCGCCCGACAGGCCCGGTGGCGGAATATTTTGCTTTACGGCCGGTATACCGGCGGCTCTCATATTTGCTATTGCACGATCGAGCATGGCACGGGGCGTACTCTAAAAATAGACGATACACGAAAAATATTTGTCCCTGTCATAGATGAAGAGAATATTGTGGACTATATCGGAGGCGGTATTTTGCTGCTTTATACCTACAACGCGGAAATCGTAATCGAGCATGTGACGGTGAGAGAAAATATCGTGAAAAGCAAGGGCGGGGGAATTTATTTGGGAGATTCCTCCCCTATTATTCGTTTTTCCGAGATAGTACAAAATGAGTCGTCGGGGCGTGGGGGCGGCATTTTTATTACAGGGGCAGGCAGTGTGGATACCAGGCTCCAGGGGATTCACTTTGCCGGCAACAAAGCCCACCATGATGGCGGAGGTATTTTCCTGGATGGGGTTTCTCCCGTTTTGATAGACCTGGATATCCGGTATAATGAAGCTCATTTTGGCGCAGCCCTTTATCATTTAGACGTTAACCCCGGCCAACTGCGAATTACCAAATGCACGATCGAAGAAAATGTTTCATTCGATGCCCCGGGAGATACGGAAGGGGTTTGCGGCGATTGGACGGGTGAAGAGGAATCGTAGAAACGCAAAATCTTGCGTCCCCGCAGCTTCCCCACGCGGTCTTTACATCTACCGTGAACCGAGTTCATATTTAAATGGAAAGTTCATAGCTGTCGAGACGTTCGCTTTTTGTTTTCAAATCTTTATCGGCTCATGAGATAAGCATTTCGAGAGACTAAATTTAAAATGAATTTTATCTCTATATGGCATGAGAATTGCTATGGATATTTACTGCCAAATTTTCTACTGAATTTAATGTAAAGGTGCCCAATAATGGATTTGCAAACTAGCGTCAGACAAAGACCAAAAAAAGAAGTTAAAAGCGATATTTACTGCCGTTATTACCAGATAGCCGATATTACCATTAAAGTCGAGTCCGATCTCCCCATGTCGGACGATATTTTCAACAAGAAATTCGATAGGTTCCGGGTTGACGGTCCCGGCCTCGATACTGTTTGCATCAGGCACCATTTTTATTTCCAGGAGTTTGAAGGGAAAAACCTGGGCGAGCAGGTTTATTCGCGGCCTCCCTGGAAGATTTTCAAAAAAGGCCATTCGTGGATTTACCTCGGCAACTCGCGCGATCAAAACACAAAACAACTGGACAAAGTCATGGTCTTTAACGACGATTACAGCAAAGCCTTTGTTTTCAATAAAAAAGACGATATCGCCATCAAACGCGACTGCCACAGCCTGTTTTTACTCCCCACGGACCAAGTGCTGATTGCCCGGCTCCTGGCAGACCGGCAGGGCTTTTATATCCATTCCTGCGGTATGATCATGGATAACCAGGGAATCTTATTCGTAGGAAATACAGGAACCGGCAAATCTTATATGGGTTCTATCCTTAAAAACGACGCCGAACTCCTTTGCGACGACCGGATCATCGTCAGGAAGAGGGACGACGGGTTCCGTATCTACGGCACCTGGAGTTATGGCGACTTACCGGATGTCTCCTCTAACTCCGCCCCCCTGCGAATGGTGGTTTTCCTGGAGCCCTCCACCGAAAACCGACTCATCCCGATGACCAACTCGAAAGAAATCCGCTTGAGACTGCTCGAATGCCTCGTAAAACCCCTGGAAACTGCGGATTGGTGGGATAAAATGCTGGACCTGACTACACAACTGGCCGGCGAAATTCCCTCCTATATCCTGCAATTCGACCAAAGCGGAGACGCCGCAAATATCATTCGAAAATCCATTCATGCTGTGAACTGAGTTCACGGTTTGCGTTTTAGTTCATAGTTCATATTAACTACCCCCCACAAATGCTAAGACATCATCCCTTTTTTCCCTATTTTTCTTTTCATATAAAAAAAGAAAAAACCTTATCCCAATTGAAAAAAGGGGCTTAATTTAAAACTATTTTTAACATTTTTTTTACACTGGCATTAAAATTGCTTTGTATATTATGTAAATCGTATTATGTTAGAATAAAGAGGATAAAAATGAAACGTATGCTGAAAACAGTAAGTAAGCGGTTTGTGGCGATTGGCGCAGTAATGGCATGCTCTTTTTTCTTAGTAGGCGAAAACATCGATGAAGGGGCGTTTTCTAACGCTCACCTCAATATAAAGCCCCCGGCTTCAATTGTGAGTAAAATTGAACCGGATTTCGGGCGTATTCCCCTCTATTTTATCCCGAACCTCGGCCAGGTGGATCAGAACGTGAGGTTCTATGCGCGAACCGCCCTTTACACGCTGTGGATCACCAACGATGGTTTAATTTTCGATAATAAAGGAAGGATCGAATCCGATGCCGGCGAAGAAGAGGCGGGCAATTTGACCCGTTTCGTATTCCTGGGGGCTAATAATAACCCGGATATAATTGCAATTAATGAAACATCGCATGCAGTCAATTATTTGAAGGGGCGGGACCGCTCCCGGTGGCAAACCGGGCTGCGGACGTCGCAGGGTGTTTTAATTAAAAACATTTACCCTCGCATCGATTTGAAAATATATGGTATCGAGCGGCAAATCGAATACGACTGGATCATAAAACCCGGTGCTGACCCCGCGTCGATCCGGTTTCAATATTGCAGCATAGAAAATACGACCCTGGACAGCGAAGGCAATATAATAATTGAAACCGGTTTTGGCCGTTCCCGGCATCATCGCCCGGTTACTTTCCAGGTTATTAACGGTAGAAAAGTACCTGTGAAAGCGGAATTCGAAAAAGTTGGAGATAACACCTACGGATTTCGTATCGATGAATATAATAAAAAACTCCCGTTGGTGATCGATCCCATTGTAACCGTCGATTATTCGACTTATTTGGGTGGGACGCTGGGCGATTACGGTTATGGGATAACCGTGGATGAAAAAGGTTGTGCCTATATCACCGGTTTTACCGCCAGTACCAATTTCCCTGCGCGGGGGCATTCGCTGCAAGGGGCTTACGGCGGCGGGAATTGGGATATTTTTATCATGAAGCTTTCACCCAACGGGAAGGAGTTGGTATACTCCACTTACTTTGGCGGTAATGGGGATGAGCACAGTTGGGGTATCGAAGTAGACGTCCATGGGTGTGCGTATGTCACGGGCGATACCAACAGTGCTAATTTCCCATTGGAAAAGCCTTTCCAGGGAGTCTACGGTGGTGGTGATTGGGATGCTTTTGTAACCAAAGTTTCTCCCAACGGTGATGCGCTAATGTATTCCACTTACCTGGGAGGGAAAGATATCGACGGTGGTTTGGATATAGCGGTTAACCCGGACGGAAATGCTTTTTTAACGGGGTATACCGTCAGCAATAACTTTCCTGTAAAAAATGCGGCCCAGGGTCGGTTTGCCGGCGGTGGAAACGATGCTTTTGTTGTTCGGCTCTCGACTTCCGGGGAACGGATCGACTATTCGACTTACCTGGGGGGGAACAATGAGGACGCCGGATGGGGGATCGATATCGACCCGTTGGGAAGCGCCTATATTACCGGTTCCACTTCCAGTGCCGATTTTCCCACTTTAAATGCTTTCCAGCGTATTTTTGGAGGATATTGGGATGCTTTTGTGACCAAATTATCGCCCAAAGGGAATAAAATGGTTTATTCAACGTATATGGGTGGGACTTTCGATGATGAAGGTTACGGTATCGATGTCGATGGGGGTGGAAATGCATATGTGACAGGCTATACATACAGTGCGAATTTCCCGGTAAAGAATGGGTGCCAGAAATCCATGGGCGGGCGCCGGGATGCGTTTGTTACACATCTTTCGCCTTCCGGCAGTGCTGTTGTCTACTCAACTTTTATCGGCGGCAGCAGCAGCGATTTGGGGTATGATATCGCCGTGGATCGCCAGGGCAATGCATTTATAACCGGTTATACCTTGAGTACCGATTTTCCCACGAGAAATGCGTATCAAGACACATTCGGAGGTTCATGGGATGCCTTTGTCACCCAGGTTGCCAAAGGCGGAACAACAATTTTAAATTCCACCTATTTTCGCGGGAGCGATTCGGAAGTAGGGCGCGGCATTGCCCTCGACAGCGAAGGAAATGTGTATGTCGCCGGCCAGACCAAAAGCACCGACTTTCCCACTCATAACCCTTTCCAGGGGTACTTGTCCGCCGGTTATGATGCTTTTGTTTCCAAAATCACTTTTACAGGAGATTTTGCTGCGATTTCAACCACGGTTAATGACTGGGATTTCTTCGTCAATAGTTCCGGGGAGTTTAGGTGGCGGTAGCCGATCATCACGTAGAATAAACGATTTTATCTGCGCTTTAACAGGCATATATATAGTATGAGCTATAATTATATCGATTCAAGGAGGTAAGAAATGAAAGTAATGGTAGCAATCCTGGTTTTGTTGTGCGTCGAATTGCTGGTCTCCGTTCATGTCAATAATAATAACCCGAATTTGGGAATAAAAAACGCTATAAATATAAATGATTCGAAAAATATATGGATAGTGAAACCCGGGGAAGGAAGGGGAGAGGTTGTATTTTTTTGCCCCGGGACCTGCCGGTCCTTTGTAGATCGCGGCGGTAATTTAGGAATCGAGGGGAAGCAGGGGATGCAAGTATATTCGAAACCCTCCGCTTTCCAGGAAATCGAGGGGAAGTATGTTCCCGTTCGCCTTGATATAATCGCAACAAGAGAAGATAAAGGAAAGTTTAAATTAATCTTTGGGACTTATAACCCCAATTACCCTGTGTCGATCCGGTGGAGAGAACGTGTAGATGCATTTAAATGGAAAGCCGTGGGAGCGACGAGGCAGAAGGGCTTGAAATCTTCATTAAATCGGGATATTATAATTAAGGATCAAACCGGGAAAAAGGTAATAGAATGCCTATAGGACGAGTTCTCCCAGGTAGAATTCAACAGGAAATGAATAGGAGAAAAAAAGTAAAAAAGGAGCAAAAAATGAGACATTCAAAAATTCTGAAAGCAGCAGTAATCGTCATCTGTTTCGCGTTTATAGGAATGTTGGAACTGGCTGGGGCTACATTCAATGTCACCACCACATCCGACCATGTCGCCGGTTCGCTGAGGGAAGCAATCGATAAAGCCATGGCCAACAATGAAGAAGATACCATCAATCTTCCTGCGGGTGTTTATTATTTAACAGGCGCACCCGAAGAAGATAATAATAAAAACGGCGACCTCGATATCAAGGCGATTAAAAAAATTGTTATAGTCGGCGATAAAAACGGTAATACCATTATCGACGGCAGCAATAACGACCGTGTAATCGAAATTATCGAAGGAACGGTCTATATCCAGAATGTCACCATCCGGAACGGCAAAACCGTCAATGGTACGAAACCCGGTGAACGAGGGAGTAATGGGGCGGGGATTTATAACAGCGGGAAATTGACTTTATCCAAATGCACTATTACCAAAAATTTATGCGGTTCAGGGTATTCGACGTCCGGTATGTCGAAGCCGGGTGATGGGGGCGACGGAGGCGGTATCTACAACCGGGGAACCTTGACCGTCGATGCCTGCACCATCGATGAAAACAAAGCCGGAAGAAGTGGAGGTGGGAACAATTTGTCGGGTTCCGACCCGGACATGAACGGGAAAGCCGGGCGAGGCGGCGGGATTTTTAATAAAGGAACCATGTCCGTTATTAAAACCACTATCTCTAACAATGTATCCGGCCTCGGTTATAAAATCGGGTACAGTTGGGACTTTCATAATGATGGAGGAGACGGCGGGGGAATCTACAACAGCGGTAAGCAAACCGTCGCCAATTCGACTATATCTTACAACACTACCGGGAGCGGTGCGGAGAGTTATGTCGGCGATGATGTCCAGACAGGCCGCAGCGGCCACGGCGGTGGAATTTGCAACGATGGCGTTACTACGCTGAGCAACTCCGTCATCCAGGCTAACTATGCAGGGAAGTTTTATCCTAACAATACTACAGCTAACCGCGGATGCGGCGGAGGTTTGTACAACGCCGGGACCCTGACGCTGACCCAATGCAGTATCCTGGAAAACGTATCCGGTAGAAACGGACATGGCGGCGGCATCTATAACACGTCCACCGTTACCATTACTTTCTCTACCATTGAAAACAATATCTCCAGCGATGGATACTGGGATTACTATTCGGTTTCAGATCGGACACTCGGCGGTCATGGGGGTGGAATTTATAATGAAGAAACAGGGACCGTAACTCTAACCGGGTGTACAGTGGACAAAAACAAAACCGGCAACGGTTACAACTACTTTTCCAGCTCCTCATTAGCAGGCCACGGCGGCAGCGGCGCCGGGATTTTTTCCCTCGGTATACTCAATATAGTCAACTGCACCGTCAGCACTAATACAACGGGTAAAGGCGGGAAAAACAAAGACGGGGGCAGCGGCGCCGGTATCTTTATCGGTAACGGCACCGTCTCCATTATCGATGCCACGATTTGCAAGAATGCCACCGCGGAAGGCGGCTCAGGCGGCGGTGCGGGCTGGGGAGGCGGCATGTTTATCTCCAACCGCGCATCCACCTCTATTAAAAACTCGATTATCGCTGATAACGATATACCTTCCGGCAGCATCGGACCCGATATCCGGGGAACTTTTTACTCTCTCGGTTATAACCTGGTCCAAAATACGACCGATTGCACCATCACCGGTATATTGACCGGCAATATTCTTAAAAAAGACCCCCAACTGGGCGAACTCGCTAACAACGGCGGACCCACTAAAACTCATGCCATCGACATGGACAGCCCTGCTGTGGACGCCGGCAACAGCCCGGGTATTTCCACCGATCAACGAGGTGATAAAAGACCTACCGATGCCAATACCATTCCCAATGTCGGCGACGGCTCCGATATCGGCGCTTATGAACTCCAATATACCTGCTCTATTTCAGGGAAAGTCACCTACCGGGGAATCAATCTACCCGATGTGACTATCTCTTTATCCAACGACGGCGGAACGACTAAAACGGATACCGAAGGTAAATACATTCTATCGATTTCCACTGGTTGGACCGGAACCGTCACCCCATCTCTTTCCGGGTACTCCTTTAACCCTTCCAACCGCAGCTATTCCAATATCACGACTCCGCAAACCAACCAGGATTTCACGGCTTTCTCCAATGTCCCGCCGCAAATATATCTTAAACCTTTACTTTTACGTTATACAGCCGATGATTCGGGTCTTCAAACCTGCCCCCAGGTTTTTACCATTTCCAACACCGGCCAGGGTGTTTTAATGTGGACTGCTTCCGCCGACTCCGGGTGGATTAAGATTTCTCCATCTTCGGGCAGCGGCTCCGGGAAAGTTTCGGTTTCCGTCGATCCTAAGGGATTATCTGACGGTATTTATACCGGCAGCGTCAAGGTAAAAGACCCCGATGCGTCCAATTCACCCCAATCCGTTACAGTTATTTTAAAGGTATATAAACAGGGTGACTCCGAGAAACCTTTCGGCTCGTTCGATACTCCTGTCGATGGCTCCACCGTCATGGGAAGCATCCCGTTAACCGGTTGGGCACTGGACGATATGAACGTCGAACATGTTAAAGTTTACCGGGATCCTATCGAGGGAGAAGGAACAGGTAGGGTATTCCTGGGTGAGGCCGTCATGGTGGACGGTGCGCGGCCCGACATCGAATTGGCTTACCCCGGTTACCCGTTCAATACCAAAGCAGGATGGGGGTACATGCTCCTGACTTATTTCTTACCCGGCCAGGGAAACGGTACGTTCGTATTATCGGCGGATGTTGTCGATAAAGAAGGAAATACCGTGAAATTGGGCAGTAAAACGATTATTTCCGACAATGCCCATGCGGTTAAACCTTTCGGCGCCATCGATACGCCTTCGCAGGGCGGCAATGCATCCGGTACAAATTATGTCAATTTCGGATGGACTTTAACGCCGATGCCTAACTCCATTCCTACCAACGGATCTACCATCTCCGTTTACGTGGATGGAAAACCCGTGGGACACCCGGTTTATAACCAGTACAGGGCGGATATTGCCGGGCTTTTCCCAGGCTATGCCAACAGCAACGGTGCCACAGGATATTTTTACCTGGATACGTCCCAATATACCGATGGTGTTCATACCATCAGTTGGCTCGTGATCGATTCCGGCGGAAATGCCGAAGGTATCGGGAGCCGTTTCTTTAACATTAATAATGGGTCTTCGTCTTCCACCTCAATTTCTAATTCAGCGTCTACTTCTCATTCTATCACCGCCAGCTCCTCCCCTCGAAAATCACCCCGCTTCATCCAAAAGAAAATCGATATCCAAAACGAAACCATCGATATTAACAATATATTCGTGGATTATTCCTCCCCTGTTAAGGTTAAAAAGGGATTGGATGGCGATACCCAGTATTCCGAGTTTTACCCCGATCAACAGGGTGTCGTTCATGTCCGACTCAACCAACTGGAACGAATCGAAATCCGTTTAAACAATGAAAATGATCCAGGACTTTCGGATGGCAAGGGTTATGATCTTTCCGGGTATTCCCTCGTAGGGGAAGAACTCCGGCCTTTACCGGTCGGGTCTACCCTGGATTCTTCCCGCGGTGTTTTTTATTGGCAGCCCGGTCCCGGTTTTACAGGTCGCTACTCCCTGGTTTTCATTTTGAAAACACCGGATGGGCAAACGATTCGAAAAAACATCGAAATCGATATGAAACCCCCAGATGGAAACTGGAACCGATGACATCAAACCCTGGATAATAAACTGTAAACAGTAACTGTTAAACAGTGTAAAACCAATGCGGCAATTCGTAGAAGGATAATTCTAAAAATAATTTTAAGGAGATAACTATGTGTTTTGGTTTGAATGAAAGAAAAAAGAAAATCCGTCAGGTATTTTTATTATTAATTGTTTTGGTGGGGTTAATGGGTGTTGCAACTGCAACCCTGTACGCCGCGCCCCCCCTACAGTTGACCAAAGTATTTGAATGGGGGACCGGTTCATATTCCAGTATTGAGGTAAAAGGGAATTATGCTTATTGCGCGGCTTCCGCTGCCGGCCTCGATATTATCGATATTTCAAACCCATCGGCACCCGTAATCATTGGCAACTGCGACCTACCCGGTTACGCCACATATGTGGCTCTTTCCGGTAAATATGCCTATGTCGCCAATTCTACAGAGTACGTCCAGGTTGTAGATATTTCCAATCCAGCTTCCCCGAAGAAAGTAGGAACCGCAAAAACCGAGAACACCGTGGTTTTTGTCCTGGTTTCCGGCAAATATTTATTTGCTTCCACATATGGATACGGTGTTTATATTTTCGATATCTCCAACCCGAAGGCTCCGGTTAAGAAGGGAACATATACCAGCAATGCCTACGTTACCAAAGATATCGTGGTCTCCGGTAATACCATGTATGTGACCTGGACCTTCGGTTTTGAAATCGTCGATATTTCAAACCCGGCTAAGCCCGTGAAATTGGGGTCCTATTGGCCGCAAGCGTATATTTACCCCGGTGAAATCGCGATTTCCGGTAATTATGCGTTCGTTTCGGAGAGTAAAAATAGCATGCTGGTGCTGGACATATCGACCCCCTCGAATCCCACGCTGCTGGGCACCTGGGAGGGGGTTGGGGGTGGTTTTTCCCACATAGAAATACGAGAGGGGAAAATGTATACCGTCCAATATTTCGGATCATGTCGAATTTTCGATATTACCGATCCATTATCCCCCGTTGTGCTCGGCTCGTGCGGCCTGCCGGATGTTAAGCACGATTTTGCCCTCTCCCCATCCGGGGACCATATGTACATCGCCGGCGATGAGGAAGGCCTTTATATCCTGGATACTTCCAATCCTTCCGATCCCGTTGCCGCCGGTTCTCTCGATAAGTCCGGTAATTTCTTTGCCGTCGAATTAAAAGGAAAATATGCGTATTTGATCGGCCATTCCATTAGTATATTCGATATTTCAAATCCCGGGAAAACAACGCTTGCTGCTGCCAGTAAGTTATGGACAGGAGGAACCGCCAGCACGATGCAGGGACATTATTTATATACCGTCGGTAATGGGTTTAGGGGATATAGTATCGCCAATCCGCTTAGTCCCGCCTATTTGTTTTACTTTGGTCGGTATTTGATGGATGAAGATACGGATATTGCCGTTAAAGGGAACTATGCGTATGTCACCGATGCGGATGAAGGATTTTTGATTTTCGATATTACCGATCCCAGCCATGCTTTTCATGTCGGCAATTTGTCGTATGGAGGTAAAGGCATTGCAATCAAAGGTAATTACCTTTATTTAAACGCCTATAACGGTTTTGCCACCTACGATATTACCAACCCCAAATGGCCCGTCTTGATTTCAGAGAAAGAGGATTTGTGGGGAAACTGGACTTGTGTCGATCCGGCTAAGCCCTATGCTTACATTACTGTCGATTATTCCCCGAGCATAGTGGCCATCGATATCTCCGATCCCGCTAATCTTCAAAAAAAGGGGAGTATCTCCATGCCCGTTGCTCCCGCAAATATATATGTTTCAGGAAACTATGCTTTCGTATCGGACCGGGATAAAGGTCTTCGCGTCGTGGATATTTCCAATCCCAATAATCTCACACTCGCCGGATCCTTTTCTACCGTAGGTGATGTTAGCGATGTCAAAGTGAATGGAGATTATATTTACCTGGCTGACGGAGGCAGCGGGAAATTCTATATTTTAAAAATGTCCCAGGTTCTCCCCCAATCGGTAACCGTTACGAATCCCAATGGTGGAGAAACCTGGCAAGCCGGGACCACTCATAACATCACCTGGGTATCTACGGGTATCGAGGGGAATGTTTCCATCGAGTTATTCCAAACCGGGGCGCCGGTTTTATCCATCGGTGAAGCTCCTGTTTCTGCCGGGACTTTCTCCTGGGCGATCCCGACTTCGATTACTCCTGCAGCCGATTACAAAATTCGAATTACTTCCAACGGCGTTTCCGATGATTCGGATGAAGAGTTTTCCGTCATTGCACCTCCGGCGATTGCATTGAATCGAAATAAACTCTATTTTGGGGCCCTAGAAGGAGAAGCAGGCCAAACCACCCCCGCCCAGGCTGTGAAAATTTCCTCCGCCGGGAGCGGCACACTCCATTGGACTGCAACACCCAGCCAAACCTGGATTACAGTTACACCCGGTTCCGGTACCGGGAATAAAACCATTACTGTCGGTGTTAATACCGGTGGTTTGAGTGCAGGTACTTACACCGGAACCGTTTCTATAACGGACCCCGGAGCTTCCAATTCACCTCAATCTATTTCCGTAATTCTCAAGGTGTTTTCAACCGGTACACCTCCCTTTGGAGAATTTTCATCGCCTTCGACCGGCAGTACCGTTAGGGGCAGCATCCCGGTTACCGGTTGGGTGCTTGACGATGTAGATATCGTTTCCGTTAAAATCTACCGTCACCCCACTGCGGCTGAAGGTGAAGGAAATGGCGATGTTTTTATCGGTAATGCCGTCCTGGTGGAAGGGGCACGCCCCGATATCGAGTTGCAATACCCCGACTATCCCATGAATTACACGGCAGGGTGGGGGTATATGCTGCTCACCAATGTCCTCCCCGACAGCGGGAACGGCACGTTTTACTTACTGGCTAAAGCATCGGATGTGGAAGGAAATGAGACGTTATTGGGAGAAAAAACCATTATCTGCGATAACGCCCATGCGGTTAAACCTTTCGGTGCCATCGATACACCCACCCAGGGCGGAACCGCTTCCGGGAAAGAATACATCAACTACGGCTGGGCTCTAACACCCGTGCCCAATACCATACCCATCGACGGTTCCACTATTTCCGTTTGGGTAGACGGTAAAAATATCGGCCATCCTGTTTACAGTCAATACCGTTCCGATGTGGCGACTATATTTCCTGGTTATTTCAACAGTAATGGCGCCGGCGGCTATTTTTTCCTGAACACAATGGCATATGATGACGGCGTTCATACCATCGGTTGGTCCGTCAAAGATAACGCCGGTAATGAAGATGGAATCGGCAGCCGCTTCTTTACTATAAATAACACTACTTCCTCTTCCGGCGCAGCGATATCGAATTTTCAAACCTCTACCACCGAAAGCCCCAACACACCGGTTGAAATGTTCCCATTCATCATCGATAACCAAATCATCGATGATAATAATATCCCTGTGGATTATTTTTCTCCTGTCCGGGTTAGAAGAGGATTTAATTCTAAAACCCCATTTTCCGAAGTTTACCCCGATCAACAAGGCGTCATTCATGTTCAACTCAAACCATTGGAGCGAATCGAAATTCATTTAAACAGTAACCCGGGAAAAAAAGGGGACAGGCAAGAAAAATTTCCTGGACCTCCCAAAACTTTTGATGAAAAAGAAAGTAACAGTGAACAAAAATTTTTGGAAGTCCAGAAACCTTTTTTTAAAAAGGTTTCTGGTTTTTCAGGATATTCACTAATCGGGGATGAGCTCCGCTCGTTACCCATCGGTTCAACCCTGGATTCCTCCCGCGGTGTTTTTTATTGGCAGCCCGGTCCCGGTTTTACAGGTCGCTACTCCCTGGTTTTCATTTTAAAAACACCGGATGGGCAACCGATTCGAAAAAGCATCGAAATCAGCATGAACCTGGGCAATGAAAATTGAAACCGGAGATAGCAAATCCTGGATAATAAACTGTAAACAGTAACTATTAGATAGTGTAAAACCAATGCGGCAATTCGTAGAAGGATAATTTTAAGAATAATTTTAAGGAGATAACATGCATTTTAGTTTGAATGAAAGAAAAAAGAAAATTCGTCAGGTATTTTTTTTATTAATTGTTTTGATGGGGTTAATGGGTGTTGCAAATTTAACCCTAAACGCGGCGAACTCCGTACAGTTGACGAAAGTATTCGAATGGGGGACCGGGCTCTACAGTGTTGTCGAGGTGAGTGGGAAGTATGCATATTGCGCGGCTTCCGATGCGGGTCTCGATGTTGTCGATATTTCAAACCCATCGGCTCCCGTAATGGTTGGGAACTGCGATGTCCCGGGTAACGCGGGGGATGTGGCTATTTCCGATAAATATGCTTTTGTCGCCGATAGTACAAACCTGGTCCAGGTTATCGACATCTCTGTTCCTACTTCCCCGAAGAGAGTAGGAAGCGTAAAAGCTGACGGCTCCGTGGCTTTCGTCCTGGTTTCCGGTAAATACTTATTTGCTTCCACATTTGGATACGGTGTTATTATTTTCGATATCTCCAATCCGAAAACCCCGGTTAAGAAGGGAATATATACCAGCAATGGCTACGTTACCGAGGATATCGTGGTCTCCGGCAATACCATGTATGTGACCTGGACCTTCGGCTTTGAAATCGTCGATATTTCAAACCCCGCTAAACCGGTGAAACTGGGATCCTATTGGCCAAAAGGCATTTATCCCGGGAGTATAGCGATATCCGGGAATATAGCGTTTGTTTCGGAGAGTAATAATCGCATGCTGGTGCTGGACATATCGATCCCATCGAACCCCACACTGCTGGGTACATGGAATGGAATAGATATCCATAGTTCCCACATTTTTATAAAAGACGGGAAATTGTATTCCTGCGGATACTATGACCTATTTAGAATTTTTGATATAACCAGGCCCTTATCCCCCGTTTTGCTCGGCTCGGGTGCACTCCCGGGTCCAACAGTTGAATTTGCTCTATCCCCCTCAGGCGATTATACCTATTTTGCAAGTAGTCAGTGTGGCCTTCAAATCTTTAGTACTTCCAACCCGTCCACTCCGACTAAAATCGGTTCTTTCGATAATTCCGGTTCTTTCTCTGCTGTTGAATTAAAAGGGAAATATGCGTATTTGATCGGCTCTGCTATCGATATATTCGATATTTCAAACCCTGCCAAAACGACCCTTGCTTCCGCCAATACCATATGGACTGGAACCACCGGCACGATGCAGGGAAATTATTTATATACCGCGGGTTTAGGGTTTAAAGGGTTTAGTATTGCCAATCCCCTTATCCCGGAGCATTTGTTCACCTTCAGTCACCATTACATGGATGATGACAGGGATGTAGCAGTAAAAGGGAATTATGCGTATGTCACCGATGGGGATAATGGTTTAATGGTTTTCGATATTACCGATCCCCGTAATGCGGTTTATGTCGGCGATTCTTCCTATTATGAATGTAAAGGCATTGCTATTAAAGATAATTACCTTTATTTAAATGATTACTGGGGTTTTGGCATCTATGATATTACCAACTCCAAATGGCCCAAATTTATTTCAGATATAGAGGATTTGATGGGAAACTTGGTCTGTGTCGATCCGGCTAAGCCCTATGCTTACATTACTGTCGATTATTCCCCGAGCATAGTGGCCATCGATGTCTCCGATCCTGCTAATCTTCAAAAAAAGGGAAGTATCTCCATGCCCGTTGCTCCCGCAAATATATATGTTTCAGGCAACTATGCTTTTGTATCGGACCGGGATAAAGGTCTTCGCGTCGTGGATATTTCCAATCCCAATAATCTCACACTCGCAGGAACTTTTTCTACCGTAGGTGATGTTAGCGATGTCAAAGTGAATGGAGATTATATTTACCTGGCTGACGGGGCCAGTGGGAAATTTTATATTTTAAAAATGACCCAGGTTCTCCCACCGTCGGTAACCGTTACTTCTCCCAATGGCGGAGAAGCCTGGCAAGCCGGAACCACTCATCCCGTCACCTGGACCTCTTCGAAGCTCACCGGGAATGTCTCCATCGATTTATTCAAGGCAGGCGCGCCCGTCTTGTTTATCGGGGAAGCCCCTGCTTCTGCGGGAACTTTCTCGTGGACTATCCCGGCTTCCATTTCTCCTGCCGCCGATTACAAAATCCGCACCACCGGCAATGGCGCAACCGATGATTCCAACGCCGCATTCTCCATTACTGCACCACCTTTACCACCTTCGATTACCCTGGATCGCAACAAACTCTATTTTGGAGCTGTCGAAGGAGAAACCGGTCAAACCACTCCTGCCCAGGCTGTGAAAATTTCCTCCGCCGGCAGCGGCACACTCCATTGGACTGCAACACCCGGCCAAACCTGGATTACGGTTGCACCCGCTTCCGGTACCGGGAATAAAACCATTTCCATCGGTATTAATCCCAACGGAGTGAGCGCCGGTAATTACACCGGCACCGTTGACGTAACGGACCCCGCGGCTTCTAATTCACCTCGATCCATTTCCGTTACTCTTAAAGTGGTTTCAACCGGTACACCACCTTTCGGAGAATTTTCGTCGCCTTCTTCCGGCAGTACGGTTATGAACAGCGTCCCAGTTACCGGCTGGGCCCTCGACGATATCGGTATCGCTTCCGTAAAACTCTACCGTCACCCCACTGCTGCCGAAGGCGAAGAGAATGGCGATGTTTTTATCGGCAATGCCGTCCTGGTGGAAGGAGCACGCCCCGATATCGAGGTGCAATACCCCGATTATCCCATGAATTACAAAGCAGGATGGGGATATATGCTGCTTACCAATGTCCTCCCAGACAGCGGGAACGGCACATTTACCCTGTTGGTTAAAGCTTCCGATTTGGAGGGAAACGAAACGCTTTTGGGAGAAAAAACCATTACCTGCGATAATGCCCATGCGGTTAAACCCTTCGGTGCTATCGATACGCCTCTCCAGGGCGGAACAGCTTCCGGGAAAGAATACATCAACTTCGGCTGGGCGCTAACACCCGTACCCAATACCATACCTGTCGATGGTTCCACGATATCTGTATGGATAGACGGTAAGAATATCGGCCACCCGGTTTACAATCAATACCGTTCCGATGTGGCGGCTCTTTTCCCCGGTTATGCCAACAGCAATGGCGCAGGTGGTTATTATTTCATCGATACCGGGAAATATGACAACGGCCTTCATACCATCGGTTGGTCCGTCAAAGACAGCGCCGGCAATGAAGACGGGATCGGCAGCCGCTTCTTTACTATAAATAACACTACATCCTCTTCCGGCGCAGCGATACCGAATTTTCAAACCTCTACCGCCGAAAGCCCCAACACACCGGTTGAAATGTTCCCATTCATCATCGATAACCAAATCATCGATGAAAATAGTATCCCTGTGGATTATTTTTCTCCAGTCCAGGTTAAAAAAGGATTTAACGGCAATACCCCGTTTTCCGAAGTGTACCCCGATCAACAGGGCTTCATTCATGTTCAACTCAAACCATTGGAGCGAATCGAAATCCATTTAACCGGTAACCCGGATATTAAAAACCTGGAAGTCAAAGCCCTTAAAGATGAGTCGCTGCGTGGAGAAAAAGGAACCGGACGAGAAAATGTCCTTACGGAGAGTAAGATTACCGGTTTAAGAGGGTATTCTTTAGTTGGAAAAGAACTCCGCACGTTACCCATTGGGTCCACGTTGGATTCTTCCCGCGGTGTTTTTTATTGGCAGCCAGGTCCGGGTTTTATAGGTCGCTACTCCCTGGCTTTCATTTTAAAAACATCGGAAGGGCAAGCTATTATAAAAAACATTGTGATAAGCATAAAGCCGGATAATGCCAATGAAAATTGAAACCACCTTTGGAAAACCGTTGATAGGAACACAAATTTACCGGCAATGGCTGCCTCCGGTGGGCAAAATCCGCCTGCCCGTGACGGTTTTGTAGTTTTGTAAAAAAAGTGCTGCATTCCCAAAACTTTTTATAAAGTGTAATTAAAAGCTTTTGCGGGGATCCAGGGGGCGGCTTTTCTCGAAAAGAGCCCCCTGGCCTTCGAAAATAGGAACCGGCAGAAATGAAGTAAAAATCGTTAATACACATATGAACACAGTTTAGGCTGTTTATAAACAGGTTTATGTACCGCACTGGAAGAATACAAATTCTCCTGCCTGAAGAAGACCGGTTATTCGCTGTTTTTTTAAATTAATAAAAAAAAATTCCTCTTGGCAAATAGATTGCTATATAAAAAAATGGTAAAATACGACTGTAATTTTACCGCTGATGCTATTTCAATTCACTATACGTGACATTAGAGGAAAAAACAGATGAAAAAAGAGCTGTTTCTTAAAGAAGTAACGGGAATAACCGGGACAATAACGATAAATGAATACCGTAGGGGGGAAAAGTAACCATGAATATCAACCGTGTCGATATAAAACAGTATTGGATAATAATGGCATTAACTGTGATTGGGTTCTTTATCGGGACTCTGTGTATATACCCGGGAACTGCCGGCACATTGAGTGCCAAGAAAGTATTCGAATGGGGAACCGGTGAATACCTCACGGTTCGCATCCAGGATGACTATGCATATTGTGCCGCTTCCGGTGGGAGTTTGGACATCGTAGATATTTCGAGTCCCCAGGAACCGGTTATTAAAGGGAGATATCGAAAGCTTAATTTTTATGTTTTCAGGGATATAGCGGTACATGGAAATTTTTTATACCTAACCGCAGGAACGAGATTGGAAGTCATAGACGTAACCAATCCCTCGGCTCCCACATTGAAAGGTTCGTGTAATACCAATGGGGAAACCGGGAAAATCGGGCTTTTTGGAAATTACGCCTATGTTGAAGTATTCCCCAGCAGTATGGAAGTTTTCGATGTCTCGAATCCCGAAAATCCCAAATCCACGGCTTTTCTAACCATAAACCGATCAACGATGATGGATAGTGAAAAATACGATAAGTATTTATTCCTGGCAAATATGAGCGGTTTGAGTGTTTTTGATATCTCTACACCTTCTTCGCCGGTTCCAGTATGGACTTTTAACCGGAGTCAAACAGGCTTTTTTCAAAACATCGCCATCACCGGTCACTATTGGTATGTGGTCGACAGTTTGGGCAAATTGTATGTCTACGATATCGTGACCCCATCTTCACCGGTATTGGTCAAAACCATCAAACTCGTGGATGCCATGATCTCGCAAATCAGCGTGGATGAAAACCGTTTATTTGTAACCGCTTTTACTTTTCAACCTGGGGAAAATGGCTTCTTTAAATTATTCGATATCTCCGATCCCCTGTCGCCTGCTCCCCTGGGCGAATATACCATCCCGGTGCAGGATGTGAATTTATTGAATTTCGATATATCCGGGAATCAAATGGCCGTTGCATTGGGGAAATCGGGCCTTCATATTTTATCTGTGGAAACTCCTTCTTCCATCGCTGCGGTAGGATCATTGGAGCAATCGGGAAGGTTGTACGATATCGATGTAGTCGGTAATTCGATTGTTATAATCGGGACATCGCTGCGAATATTCGACCCCCGGAACTCGTCGTCTCCCCAATTGATCGGTTATTCGGAAGAAGTCAATGGAACGCATACTGTTCTTTTCGGTTCCAATGCTTACCATACACCTTTAACCGGTAACGGGATATATGTTTCCGATATATCGAGCCCCAACACCCCCATTTATATCGGTAAAGAATTGGAAGCGGATTATGCTTTTCCACCCAATGATATGGTCATATCGGGCCGTTATGCTTATATCCTGGATAACCAGGGGAAAGTGTCTATTGCCGAGTTTACTCTTAATCCCATTTTTCCCAATATGAAATTCATTAAAGGGGATATAGCCGAAGGAAAAAACCTGGCAATCAAAAATCAATACCTGTTTATTTCTCACGATCAAAACGGGATCCGGGTGTTTAACATTTCCAATCCCAATAACCCGACAGCGGTCGATACTTACAAGGACTACAAGGGGACGATTTACTTCGATCCCCTGGGCCGCTATCTTTATACAGCCAACCAGAAGCACATCGATATCATAGACACCTTCGATCCTTTGGCATTAAAAAAGGTCGGTATTATCGATGCTTCAGGCACTGTTTCCGACCTTGCTTTTTCCGGTAAGTATGCCTATATTGCCCTGGGAGAAAAAGGTTTCGATGTGGTCGATATATCCGATATCCTGTCGCCTCTTCTTGTACTTTCTGTTCCTGTCGACGGGAAAATTTCCAGTATAGCGACTTATATAAATTATGTGTATGGAGTGGACAATTTTAGTGGGAGGTTTTACACCTATATGATATCGGAGACCGCCCGACCTATGGTAGTTTTGACGTCCCCCAACGGCGGTGAAACGTTCCAGGTTGGAAGGACCTATTCCACCGGGTGGATTCACAGCAGTATGCCCGTAGATGGAACAGTGACGCTATCCCTTTATAAAGGCGATAAATTTCATTCAAAAATAGTGGACAAATGGCCGGTTTATAACGGGTCTTTTTCCTGGACTATCCCCGACACCGTGAAACCCGGGAACAATTATAAAATCAGGATATCTTACGATAATATGAGCGATTATTCCGATTCTAATTTTTCTATCACCGGTCGCCCGGCGCTTCAATTGGACCATAAAAAGCTTTATTTCCGCGGCGTTGAAGGTGCGGTAGAAAAAACCACCTCCGATCAAACGGTGAGGATTTCCAATACCGGCAGCGGTTCCCTTCAATGGACCGTATCCACCCAGTACAACGATTGGATCGGTTTGAGTCCCATTTCAGGAACAGGAAACGGGGTGCTTACAGTGGGAGTGAAAACCACCGGCTTAGCTGTGGGAACTTATACCGCAGTGATCCAGGTCATCGATACGGCAGCCGCCAATTCACCCCAGGAAGTCTCCGTGACGCTTAAAGTATCGAAAACCAGTTCAGCTCCTTTCGGCGAGATATCCACGCCAGTTAACGGCAGTCACCGAAGTGGAAGTGTGATTTTTACCGGTTGGGCTCTCGACGATGTGGAAATTTCTTCCATAAAGATTTACCGCCGCCCTGCTGCCGGTGAGGGTAATAAAGATATTTATATCGGTGATGCTGTCCGGGTCGAAGGGGCTCGGCCGGATGTCGAATTGGCTTACCCCAATTACCCCATGAATTACAAAGCCGGGTGGGGCTATATGCTGCTGAGTAATATTCTCCCTAATAGTGGAAACGGTACGTATATCTTTTATATCGATTTGTATGACAAAGAAGGCAATAAAACCCCTTTGGGAGAGAAGACATTGATTTGTGATAATGCCAATGCGGTCAAACCGTTTGGGGCTCTTGATACACCGTCGCAAGGCGGAACCGCATCCGGTGCGCAATATATTAATTTCGGATGGGCATTAACTCCCTTACCCAATACCATACCTACAGACGGTTCCACCATCCATGTTTTCGTGGACGGTAAAGCTGTAGGTCACCCGGTATACAACCAGAACCGTCCCGATATCGCCGGTTTTTTCCCCGCTTATAACAACAGCAGCGGTGCCGGTGGGTACTTTTACCTCGATACCACTTTCTATGTAAACGGTTTTCATACCATTGGATGGACAGTTAAAGACGATGCCGGCAACGAAGAAGGAATAGGCAGCCGGTTCTTTTCTATACTGAATTCCTCTCAAAATACCCAGGAAAGCGAATCCCAAAATGCAGGCAGTTTGATGGGCCATGCATTATTCACCAACCCTTCGGATTATAATTCAATTCCCCTGGATTATTCATCACCTGTATGGGTTAAAAAAGGGTTTGATGACGACATCGACGCGTCGGAGTTTTACCCGGATGAAACCGGAGTAATCCGTATTCAACTGGCTCCATTGGGGCGGGCAGCGATAAGGCTTTTCGATGCTGAGGCTCTGAATCCCAAACCACGAAATACAAAACCCGGGACCCTGGATTCAAGTTCTATAATCGGTTATATGAACGTAGGAGATCAACTGAGACCATTACCTATAGGCTCCACGCTGGATTTAGATGAAGGTATTTTTTATTGGCAGCCTGGACCTGGTTTTGTGGGTGAATATTGCCTCATATTTATTAAACAAGATTTTGACGGAACCCCGGTAAAAAAACAAATCGTGATCAAAATTTAGTTATAGGTTATCGCATTCCGGGGAAACCAATCTACCGCGGTGTTGTCAACGTGTCGGTTTTGATGGTGGCGAATGCGATTCCAACCGGGAACCCATTCGCAAAAATATTTAATACTTCAACCTCTGTTGCCAAATCGATCACGGTGATTTCTACTACCGAACCGAAAGTGGTTGGATTGGTACAATAGAGGTAATTCCCGGATGGATCGATGGCCATCGTGTCTACGCCGTAGAGATGACCCAAGCCTCTTGGAATCGACATCGAGATACTCCTGCGGCTGGCTGTAACCTGCCCGGGACCGGTAATATTCAAAACGTGGACTTGTGCACCTTGATTGTACGAGTTACTGCTGTAATACGCCTTGGTGCCGTCCTGGGAAAAAACACATGTTTGGCCCGCACTGGAAGGCAGCGGAATCGTTTCTACAAAAACCAGGTTATGCCGGCTGTCGATTTTAAAAATCGGGATAGAGGAGCGATACCCACATACGACGATCAACGTTTTCCCATCCGGGGAAATGGCAAGGTTGGCGGGCCAGCTAGGCAATACGATTTGGGATTCTTTGAACGATAACTTCCCATCATCGGCTATGGAAAAAGTGTGGAGTTCACCGCCCCAATAATCGGCCACTATCAACAATTTGCCATCCGGGGTTATAGCGACTGCTTGGGCATCTCTCAAACCCAAATCGTAAGTTTTAACGACACGTTGAGCGTCAACGTCGATTAAACCGATGACAGAACTAAACCCGCCATCGGTGACATACAAATATTTGTCATTGGGCGATAAGGCCATATCTTCAGCGAAAAACGGGAGGGTGACACTCCCCAATATGGCCGGTGTCGCATGGAATCCCCCTGAAATATCGATAAAATAAATGCTGGTGTCGCCAAAGTTAGAAACCATGGCTTTTTTACCGTCGGAAGTGATCGCCGCGTCGATTAAACCACCGCCGTAACTCCCTAAATCACCTTTTAGTAGGGAACCGGAAGTTTCAAACGTGAGTGGGTTAATAAATTGGATGCTGTTGGTGTTTAGGTTGCAAAAAACGCCGATGGGCTCATCGGCTTTTGCCTGGGAAAGAAACACAGCTACTAATACTAAGAAAAGGGTGAACGATTTTTTCATCATCAACCTCCTAATATGTCCGATGATTGAAATTTAATTTTTGATCTAATCTTAATTTTAGAAAAAAAAGAAGTGTAAGTCAACCACCGTAAATCATCCCCCACTTTTGCCTCCGGCAGGTCAGAACCCTTTTATAAAAGGTTTCCGACACCTCCCAAAATTTTTGATAAGGTAAAAAAAACTCTCCGTAATCTCGGTACCCCCTGTAGTTTTTACCAGCGAAGTACGCTTTTGGTCATGGTTCGCCGCTGCAACCGTGCCGTTAGGCACGTTATACTAAAGGGGAATTTCATTGTCTTCGGGCGAGGCCGCTTCGCGACCAAACTGTAACCTCTATACCAGGAAGCCGCCCGGACGGATAGTGTTGCCATAATAAACCCCCACGCAGCGCGGCTTTTTCAAACCTCAAATTTTATGGATATTTCCGACTTGAATTATATTGGATTTCGTGTATAATGTGAGTCTATTGCCCCGGCTTTAATCGAGTTCAAACATCCCAGGAGACCCTTTTTATGCAAGAAAAAATTTTTTCCATGAAAACGCATGGAAGAAAATTAGCGCACTAAATATAAAACAACCAACATTCAGGAGAATAAATATATGACAGTCAACAAAGTCGAATCTACCGAAGGTATCATTCGCGATTACATTTTAGAGAATGTGAACCTGCCTGGTCTTGAAGATGATTTCGATATCTTCGAGTCGGGCATCGTCAATTCGCTGTTTGCCATCGAATTGATGACATTCCTGGAAAAGAGTTTCGGGATCAAAGTCACCATGGATGACCTGGATATGTCTAATTTTAAATCGGTCAAAGCGGCCGGCGAGTTTGTATATCGAAAGAGAGAGGTCAAAGGTGCTTAATAATCCATTACTAACAGGTGAACAAAAGGAATATTACCGCCGGTTTTCCGAGTTTATCAAGACCCATATCGAGCCCGAAGCCGCTAAATGGGAACACGAGCAAGCCGTACCGCGGGAAATGATTCAAAAATGCGCGGACGCAGGCTTTTTAGGCGGGATAATCCCCAAAGAGTTCGGCGGAGGCGGTTGGGATGCAGTTACGTTTGGCCTTTTGAACGAAGCCATGGGAGCGGTCAGCTCTTCCCTCTGTGCGATTTTTACCGTTCAAACCATGGTCGCCGCAACCCTGGTGAAATGGGGAACCCCCGAACAACAAAAACAGTGGTTGGAACCTATGGCAACCGGGAAGATACTGGCGTCTTTTGCCATGACCGAACCCAAAGTGGGCAGCGATATCCAGGCGGTAGAAACCAGGTTTACTCCCAACGGCGAGGGCTATTTGCTGAACGGCATCAAAAAGTGGATCACCTATTCCGCCATAGCGGATATATTCCTGGTGTTCGGCAAAGACACCGAAGGCAAGGCGATGGCCTGCATTATTCCTTCCAATACCCCGGGCATCAAGGTAATTCCATTAAAGGACATGCTGGGCTTTCGAGGCGCGCATCTCTCTAAAATCGAGTTTACCGACTGTGGAATCCCCAAAGAATCCTGTATTGGGAAGCCCGGTTTTGCGTTGAGTTATGTCGCGCCTTATGGTTTGCATTACGGCCGCATGAGTACGGCCTGGTCATCTGCCGGCCTTTTAAGGGCATGTTTGGAAACCAGTGTTGCGTATTCGTTGGAGCGCAAGGCATTCGACCGTTTATTATCGGATCATGGAATGATTCGCCACCTCATCACGGATATGGGGGTAAACCTCGAAGCTGCGCGTCATTTGTGTTTGATGGCTTCCAGGGCCGACGACGCCCATTTGCCGGAAGCCATGGAAAAAATATTGATCGCCAAGTACTTCGCATCTCGTGCCGCGGTCAAAGCTGCCTCCGATACCGTTCAAATCATGGGAGCTTCGGGTTGCCATGAAGAAAACCCGGCTGCCCGGTATTACCGGGATGCAAAGATCATGGAGATCATCGAAGGTACGAACCAGGTTCACCAACGAGTCCTGGGAAAAAGTTTTTGCAGTAGGTTCCACAAAAGAAGCAAGTAAATCGGGCCGGATCCAAAAAAAATTAAAATTTTACACACAATAACAGCCGTCCCTAAATAACAGCGGCAGACAAAAGAATTGCCGGGGCTTGAAATCATCGTGATTTTTTGTTAATATTCTTGCAAGAGTGAAAGAATAATGGCCGACAAACGAAAATCGCCAGGGAAAAAGCGTGTTTCATCAAGGAAATACGACTCCGCATGGAAAGAAATCATTAAACAACTCTTTAAGGATTTCCTCGAATTTTTCTTTCCACGAATATTCCGGGCCATTGATTTCACGAAAGAGATTCAATTCCTGGATAAGGAGTTGAAATATTTCGCAAAAGTTGGACTTTTTAAGGCAACTTTAAGCTTTTTCTGTAAAACGTGAGTTTTTGGGGTCATCTCCATGCGTTTAATGGAAAATTTGTGCCGATTTAAACAATTTTGTGCATAAAATGCAACGTGTGACCAAAATACCTTGACCTTGACGAAAAAACGCTTCATTTGACTTTAAACGTTCTCTATTGGTTATTTTACCTTACGAATGGTTTTGGGACCTCGACGTTGTAATAAATACCGTGACGATGGCGAAAAAACCTTGATAATCGACGGAAAATCTCTCAAATGCCCGAATTTGCTCACTCTTGCACTTTTTTACCTCATTTGAATGCAAATTTTCTGCTTTTTAATGCAACCAGTGAAAGTTTTGTGGCCCCCACTACAAATTTATGCAAAATTTCTGCAACGATGTAACTTTTACCTGCTTTTTAATGCAAATTCTTAAAAATTTGTAACCCCCATTACAACGATGAGGTCTTTTTGTGGAAATGAGAGATAAAAAAGCTCTTTAGTGGCTAAAAATTTGTATCGATGACCTAAAAGCCGCTGGGGTGGTATAAAAAACTTCAACGTTGTCCGAATTAATCCAGAAAGAAGGGATTTTCTCGACTTTCTCCTTTTTTTCCGGAATCCCAAAATCGAACCTTGACAGGATAAAATTTTGTATGTATAATGTGCGCACAAAATGAGATTTCTCAACTCCCCCCTTTACCTTCAATGGACAAAAAAGGGGACAGTCGAAAAAATGTTCTCTTCTTCTCCTCTTCGTTTGCCGGATACGCAAGAATCATGCCAAAAAGCTCCGCGATCAACGCTCCAAGCTTCGACCGCAAACCTCAAAACGTCATCATTCTATAAAATAGCTCCGACGTCACGGCAAATAACGCGAAAATCGGATGAAAAAAAACGTGTACCGGGGTTCTGAGCTTCGATGCTGCATCGAATAGCTCTGAAATCGGGATAAATAGCCCTGGTGTCGGAGTTCCGAACTCCAATTTTATCGAGCTCCGAGCTCCAGGTTCGGAGCTTTGCGGCCCGAAGGCAGCGCAAAAGGCCCCGATTTCAGCGTTATTTTATTCGATTTTTGAAAAAAAGCCTCGAACCATGAAGTTCAGAGCTCCGGCGGTGCAGTTCCGAACCCCGGTAACGGAGCTTTTTGGTATGATTCTTGCTATAAAGGCTTTATCCTCTTACCTCTTTAGGAAAAAAACACGGTTTGCCGGGAAACTGCCGGAGCCCAAAAAGTCATCGCTGCACCTCGATGGGAAAAAATCCGAGCTCAAAAATAAAAAATCCGGGTTTTTTTTGGAAAAATCGAAATCCAAAGCGTCGTGGTTGGAGTTTTGAAGTGCCCAAAATTTGTGTTTGGAGCTGTGACTGCTGCGTTTTTTGCTTTGGTGATGACGTTTTTTACTCGGCCTACGACATTTTAAGGTTCGGCGATCCGGTTCAAGGCTCCGGCAATGGCGATAGTTGGCACGACTTATGCCTTATACCATCCCTGTCAACCGCTATATGATATTTTAATTTTTTTCCCTCTTCAAAAAATATGGGGGCCCGCGAAGAGAACCTCTTCATGTTGCTAACTGTA
>Ga0105104_10000247_pt1 | contig 41568 bp, 78 predicted proteins | sample PPLLaktember2015_3_FD_87034 | JGI IMG/M metagenome (GOLD analysis project Ga0105104, IMG submission 87034) | Freshwater sediment microbial communities from Prairie Pothole Lake near Jamestown, North Dakota, USA - PPLs Lake P7 Core (6) Depth... | ecosystem: Environmental > Aquatic > Freshwater >... | reverse complement strand
TATTCCATAAATTAAAATTTTATGCCAATATCAATACAAGGTTCCCATCGTAATATATCTGTTCTTACCCCTAAAGTAAACCGATTTGTAGTATAGGTAGTTATACCAAGTTCAAATGACCAGGGATTAAATATTCTAGAATCCAGATAATTATTATTACAGGTAGAATTACCTATAGAATGATAATTAATGGCTGTAGTAAAAAAGAATTTATTTCCATATAAAATATTCTCAGGAACATAACGAAACATTGGTAACATAATACCAAGAGAAGACTTAACATGATGGATCAGACAATGTTGGCTATATAATCCCCCGTTACCATAAGAAACAGATCCATATACCCCTATTCCCTGAAAATGGTAGTTACCACGTATACCTACACCAAGATCAGCTGGTTGAAATGAAGTATAAATTGCACCTTTTTGTCCTGAGACTAAAAGTAAATTACTGAATAGCAGTAGAAAGATTATGATTTTTTTCATGTGAATTGGGAGTATAAAGATTAAAGTGTTTTTGAAAAGTGGTTGAGTCCAGGGTAGTATATTTTAATACATTATCCAGGAATACACCAACAGGGTTTAAAGTAAAAGACTCCGGTACCAGAGTAATTACCTTACCTTTAGAATGTTTTGAATTCATTCTTCCCTCTGCTTTATATCTGCCTACTTTTTTAACAAAACAATCAGTCTTACTGCATAGAGAAGCCCCTAGTGATAAAATATTTCTTTTAAATATTCTACCTTTAGTAGTAAACATGCCGGAGACAGTAAATCTTCTACCATCTACAGTTTTACCATGATAAAATAATACATTATCCATAAAATTTAATTTTTAATTATTCAATATTATAAGTTATGCCGTTGTCTTCACACATTTCATAAATATCAATATCAAAATTTTTACCTATACTGTTAAGTACTCTTGCATCCAATTTATTGAATGAATGTAGATCAAATAGTATTTCAACTATAGCCTGTTTAATCTGTTCTTTTGTCATAATAGTTTAGTTAAAGTTTCTACTGCATTCCACTCTCCAAGGAGTTCTACAAGATCACTAAAATCTTTTACTCCAAACTTTTCAGGGATAAAAATGGGACTGAGATTATACATTTTCTGATACTGTTTAGCTAATTCTATTCCTTGCTGATCGTGTACTCCATTATCAAATAAAGTTACCACTTTAGTAAATCTATTTTTGTATTCATCAATAACTGTATCTTTAATGAAACAGGTCTCAGATTGTATTCCCACTGCCGGTATAGGAATGGCAGGGGCATCATATAAAGACATTACATCTTTTAAGGATTTGGTAATGATAAGTAAATCCCCTGTTAAAGGCAATTGCATATACCCCTGATGTACACCATAAGGATTATTATTTCTCCACTTGGCAAGTTTATTAGCATTAGGACGATATATCTTATAGGTAAGAACATTATCCTTGTATTCAAGATATGCAAATGCCAAGTCTGGTGTTTCAACATAATAACCATTATGATAATATCCGGATATGGGATAGACGTTATACAGTCTCAAGGTAGGCAATGTTATTGCATATTTAGCCCAGTACAATGTTTCTTTATCTTCCCAGTCTTTAGCTACAACAGCAATATTACAGGACTCTTTACTTTTGTGAAGTTCTCTCTTGGAAGCTTTTCTTATTTCACCACTTTTAAAATTCATGTCCTTAGCAATTTGATCAAGAGCTTTTTGATAAGTACTTATACCAAGAAGTTCCTGAACCAATTTAACAAAATCGCCTCTTTTACCAGCAAAGTCTTTAAATAATAGACAGTTATATCTCTTAGAATGAAATACATTAAAACTTGGAGTATCATCTCCTGCACGAATAGGAGACTTCATAGGTACTCCCAGATCAAAGTCCCCTATATAATGCTTAAAAATCTCTTCCTCAGAAAATTTCTTAAGAAGAGACTCTTTGGTTATCCTTTCCTCGGGAAGGTATCCAGGACTGTTTAAGTCTATCATATCTTTAAAGTTTTCCAGCCATTCTCGGGGTCGTTTAACTTTATGATACCAGCTGCCACAGCTACTTTGAACATTTCAAAGTCAGGATCTGCACATGAGCATTTATGAGTATGCCCACAATAGCAAATTTTCTCTCCATATTTATCTTTAGACTTCTTCCTAAGTAAAAGCCATGCAAGATACTCAGGGTCATTTAAGTTAATCATACCAACAGTATAAAAATCCTTGTTGTGTATCAACTGAGAAGTCATCTGCATCTCTACAAAGATTAGTAAAGTCTACTGCTAACTCAGTAGTCAAATGACCCATATATTCCAAACCTTCTATGGAAACTCTATAATCATCTCTCTCAGGACTAACAACATACCCATGAAATCCAATAGATAAATGAGAATACTTCTTTGCAAACTCATAAAATTCCTTAATAGAAGGAGAATCGTTTTGACAATCTTCAGGATCTGCAAAATTTCTTCTTAACAATTCCCCTAGTTTTTTAACAGTAAGACCAGTAAAAGATGCAACTCCACCAAGATATTCTGGTGTCTTATCTCCAAATATTATCTGGTCCCTTCTTAGATGGTTCTTATTTAACTTTTTTACATTTTTCATATTCCCAGGTTTATCATAGAATAATTATAACTGTCATGATATTTTTTCATATGTCCTATTAAGGATTGTCTGGCACTGTCATATCTCTCATCAAATACGTAAACTTTCCTTATCATAGACAACTGGTTACGGCATTTATATTCTGGTACATAATCATAGTGAGGATCAGGAACTATACTTATACTTACTCCACTGATAGGATCTGTATAGGTTATGAATTTAGTTCCGTTAGGCAGTATATTACCAATCATAGGTTTAGGTACAGAGTACCCATCTAGCCTAGGTTTGGAGATTAACAGCTTCGGAGTTACTACTATAGCAGCGGCTCCAATAACTAACGATTTAAAGAATTTTCTTCTGTTCATCATTATACCATTTTATAAATTCAACACAGGCTCTCCAGACAGCTAGAATTTTAGTATCTTCTTTTCCTCTAGCCACACAAGTATATTGATAACCCATAGTACCAATCTCACACTCCTTGTCAATAATTGATATTTCATATCCAGTATCAATCTTTTCAATTTTCTCTACAAGAGGCATTAACCATTCCCAGTTTCTATGCCATTGAAGAGCATATTCAAATTCGCCAGCATAATCAGGGTTAAGGAAGTTAGCAATTAATCTATTACCATCTTTTATAACATTATCTTCCATTGTTAATATTTTTTGGAAATTGACTACGATAGTCTTTTATAAGTTGAATTATACTAGCTTTAGATAATGTTATACGAGCTCCTTTGTAAAAACCTGTTTTAATGGTAGTTCTATCATTATATAGTTCTTCAGCAGATTTCATTTCTTTATGTTTTTACGATGGAGATAACTTGCAATAAGCCAGAAGATACACCAAGCTACAAATAAGCCTACCAAAATAAACGTGGGCACCTTAACGCTTAGTCCTAAAAACTTACAAGCCACAGCCGCACCAAAGGGCATAGCCAACAGAATAAACAGAATCCATTTATAGGATTGGAACTCTAAAATCAAATAATCATACCATTTCATCTTGTCTGTGTTTAGCGGTTATAATTCACCTTGTTTTTTAATCCAATAATAGCAATTCATAAAACCATTAGTATAAGCGGCTTCCTGCAAATCTTTCCTATTCATTAATTTGCTTTGTAACTCTTCAGGATAAGAATACATTTCTATATCCTTATTACATTTATCAACCACCATTTTCATTGTTGGTATCAACTCCTCACGCAGATTAATCTCTGGCTCGGCTTTCTGTAAAGCGTATTGGTATCCATCATAAAAGCCATATTGATAGACTCGCTCATCACCAGGATAAAATTCTGATTTCTCAATCATGTGCAATCTTACACTATCAGGCCAATTCTTATTTTCCATAGCTTCTATTGTTTAGATTGTGATTTAATATAGTCGTCAACTTCATCATCATAAATTCCATATCCCTCTTTTCGTAAATAATGATTGAATTTAATTAATTCCTCTCTCAGGTCACTCGGTTGCTCTGCGGATTGTACAGGAATGAGATACCAGTCAATATTTTCTAAAATCCAAATCTCATCATAAGTATTATCTTCATAACTACATTTATGATAAGATTTATAATAGAATAAAATTCCTAAATAACCTTCTTTAAAATGGCAAAAAAATACATCATCTTTTTTCGGCAAATTCTCTTCCTTGCCGTCAATGTAAACCTTTTTGAATAATTCGCTCATTTTCCCCTCCTTTCCAGTTCTGCACGATACCAATCTGCACCACTGACAAATATATCACTATAGCCTTCAATAAATTGTTGCCGAGATTCTTTCTTTATCTCCTCGTCCGAAATTACGAACTGGCTGTGATAGGCTTGCATGGCATCAATAATCCAGTCTTTTAGCATCTTATCAGATTTACAAGCAACAGGATAAGTATTAATGAAAGTCCATAAACTCTCATTCATATTATCTTCCAAGATTTCTTCAGCACTCTTAATCTCTTCCATTGTCGTATTATTACTTATTATTCACAATTAATTCTTCTCCTGTTATTGCAAAATAAAGATTCTGCAGCTGATGAACATATTGAATTACCGTATTAGTTTCATACTCCATACAATTAACGTATAAACAATTAACGTATAAATACCATCCGGCAACTTTAGTCCATTCATCTTTAGGTTGATATTTAAGTGAATACCAATCATCAAGATCAAATGTATGATCATCAAGTATACTTTTTAGTAATCCAAACTTCAATAGCCATTCTTCAGTGAGGGGAATACCACTTGGTAATAATCTTTCACTTGCTGTCCAATTATGAATTATCCCCAAATCATGAATTGTTACATTAAAAATAGAACCATCAAGTCGCTGTAATGCATTTCCAATTCTCAATTCTGTTGCTTTCATCTCTTATTATCATTAATTATTATCAAATCACCTCCACGTTCACCAAATACCGGATGATTTTCAGGAAAGCAATGATATTCTTTTGAAAGAATCTTAATATTCACAACTTCTCTATCACTAGAAAACCACCATTCAGCTTTATTAAGTAACCTTTCGAGTTCGTCTTTAGCATCGCTTGGAGTGTTCGCTAAAACATAAAAATCACATCCTTTTTTAATTGTCAATAAATAAAGTGTTTTCATCTCTTATCATTATTAATTAATTCTTTTGCGGGGGATACTTCTTTTCCTTCGAGTTTGCCGAAGGCTTTATCCACGTAAACAGAGAGGTCTTTCCAATCATCTCGTCCGTAGCGTCCACTATCTTTAAATCGGGAAAGAGTTTCTCTATATTGTCCTTCTCCGAATAAGCTAACGTCTGCTTTATGGCTTTCGTTTCAGGTTCCATTATTGTTAATTAGGTCTTTAAATTTTATTAAAGATAAAATCATGGGAGAACCTGTATTAGAATTAACATATTCTATAGACTTCTCCCATTCTATATAAGGATTTAATTTATCCATAACACGAGATTGATCACACTCCAGTAAATCTACAACATATTGAGTCTTTCTTATTGTATCCTGTATTAATTTTATAAATTCATAAACTTCTGCAGGGGAAAAATGTTTTATTGCTCCTGCATGACCTAATGATGCAGTTTGACAATTACTAAATGGAGATACGTTTAGAATAATTATAGTACCAGAATTATCTCTTATCTCATGTACTTTTGGATATTCATTTAAGATACATTTTATTTCCATGAATTATATTTTTATAAGTTTTAACGCCTCTTGTAAACTAAGCTCAAGTGCTTTTTCATATGAAATAGACATATAATCATTATGATTTATTGGTGTTTTATCTTCTTCAATAATATAATCCCACATATTACCATGTTTCACTATTTGAATATGTATTCCATATATTTCCCTTAACCATTTTTGAAGTAGTGATTGAGTAGGGGCACTAATATATCCTTCGTTTAGTCCAGAGTACATAAAACCGTAGTTGCTATAGTATACATGATTACTTTTTTTATCATAAAGGGATGCTTCATGACCAAATCTGGGAATGATATCAAATCCTTTTTCTTTAGCTAATTTAGCTGTCTCAAATGAGATTAATTGATCTATCATAATTACTTTCTTTTAGGTTGTATAATACCAGTAGGTCTATCTTTCTTAATTACTAAGAAATTTAAAGGTTTACCATCCTCTAAAGGACAATTAATAGGAAATTTTGTAGGATTGTCACAAAGTAGAGTCCCGTCTGTTCTTGGATGTCTACAGTGTGTATCCCTCCAGTTAGGTTCCTGATCAGTATAACCACATTCACAAGGATCATTTATTAGTTTCACTTGGATACCAATTAATATATAAAAATAGTCTAAATCCAAAAACTCCTCTAAGGAGTCCTACTACAAGCATTCTATTTACTACTTTTTTATGGTAGTAATGAATATATAAGATATCTTTTAACAATTTCATTAGAATAGTATTGATGATGGTTTATCCCAACTCGTGTAAAGATGACCGTCTTGATGGTATATCAATGACCGTATATCCTCAGAATTATTAGACTCCTGAATACAATAAGACATGGTAGTAACTGCAATTCCTGCACAATCATAAACATTGACGCCAAATGGTAAACTTCTTACAAGATTCTTAGGTTCATTATTTCTGTGAAAATAATTTAGAAAAGAACTGATTTTTTCATGGTTAACACTTGTATAAATCCAGGATGACGTTTCTTTAGATAATGAATTAGACGGTATAGTAGCTATTCTAAATGTAATTTGTTTTATTCCATAAAACTTACAGTATTTTAGCAGAGTATCTGCATCTAAAGTCCAGAGATTAGTTAATACTATTGTAAGCCTGATATTAATTTCCAATTCATTACAATGATAGTATATATCTTCAAACTTGTTAATATCTTCTTTTGTGTCTATAGATATGGCTATAGTATTGATTCCGTGATCGTAAAGATTATCTATTATAGACTCATCTAAAAGAGTACCATTAGTTTGTAATTCAAGGGGAAATTCTCTAAACCAACGACTACAATAATTAATAGTAGCTAGATTATTTAATGGCTCTCCTTTAGAAGTTATAAGTACACTATTAACCGAAGCTAGTTCTGCTAATTTAACAGCCTTATTTAAATTCCTATAAAAAAGTTTATCATTAGCTTTAGGAGCCCAGGTCATTTTAGAAATGCAGTATGGACAATCTTTAGTACATTTTGCATCTATACAAATGGTTAGATTGTTTGCTTTCATATTACCATATTTTAGATTCAACTATCTCTAGGTCTTCCTCATCCTTGCTAATACTGTATGCCCATCCAGGTTTCGTATGAAAACCATTTGGTTCGTATTCCTCAAGATATTCATTCTCAGAATAATTTAACCTTAAGACATTTTTAAAATAATCATCTCTTAGTTCTTTAGTAGAAAAATATTTCTTATGACTAGAGTTTAAATCTCCAGAGTCCCAAGACTCATCTATTGTTGTAAATACATGTATTTTCATATTTAACCTTTAATTACTGCCAATGGTTTTAACTCAACTAAAATCTTAACAAGGTCAGCCTTCTATATCTTCCAACCAAAGTTTAATTGGTAGTTTTTCAGTTGAGATTACTTTATTCATTAATCTAATATATAAAGATTTGCAGTTTCAGAATAACATCCATTAGATGTACCAAGCCATTTTATAGTAACATATCCTTTAGTAGTAGCAAGCTTATAGAAAGTCCAGGTAAAGCTATCATATTCAGATATATCCTTTCCAAATTTATCATCCGAATTAGTTGTTTCCTCAGCACTGATAATAGGAGTATTCAGAAGATCGTTGAGATCACCTTCTATATCATCAATACTAACGCTTTCACAACAATCTTGACTGTGAAACATTTCGTATCTCATATTATTAGATAAGATAAATATAAGCTTATCACAATCATTTCCATCTTCCTCTTTAAGTAAGGAAATACTTTTAAGAATTTTTCCTTTAAGTTGATTAAAATCTACTATTTTCATATTTTAAAAGTTTTAATTAGTGTGCAGGGAAGGATTCGAACCTCCACGACATCTTTTTCACTGTCTCGGCCAGGGACTATTCCCACGCTTAAGATTCCCATTATCAGCCTGCACGTAAAGGAGCCTATTTCTAGGCTCCATGATTTGTTACGAGTTCATCCAGTCAAGATTTCCTGGATTACCTCCTTTAGTTACATCACTGATCAATTCTGAAGCTGCTGTTGCTTCAGGTAATGGTTTTCTCTCAGTATTATCAGTTCTGTCTAATGCCAACTTGTTTTCTGCTGACATAGGCTGGATAAAACTTCCAAAAGATTTGAATCCAAGATAAGATTCTTTTCTCTTAGTGGTACCATAAGCAATAGCTACTCTCCAGGCACCTTTAGAAAGTGCAGGAGCTACCATTTTCATAACTCCATCAAGAACTTCAACTGGATTACTCCAGACTGGGAACTTAATATCATCACCAAATACTCCACGGGCAAGCAGGATCAATCTCTGAGCCTGATAATTCTTAAATCCCTTCTCTTCGGCATCTTTGTGATAATAGAATCCTTCATTTACTTCAGCACCTTGTGAATCAGTTGCGATCAACTTATACACAGGTTTTTTATCATCGGTGTCAGAGGATGCTTTTTTTTCAATCCTAATTTTAACATTCTCAACCACTCCTGCAATCCCATCGTTAAATACTTTAAATTCTTTAACGAAATCTTCACTTTTGTTTAAATTAATTTCTGACATAATTATTTACTATTTACTTGTTTCATACTCATCAATGCACTTCACTACAATTCCTAAATCATTGGGGATATATAAATCCTTAAACATACCATATGGACTCTTGGCAGGATACTCATTGTCACGGTTTGTAACAAATTGATAGGTTGTTTTCTTATCAGTATCATTCCAGGTACATTTAGTATATAAAAGGACTGTAAACAATCCCGGCAGCTCTATTTTTTCATCTAGAAACCTACCTATGGTCTTTATCTTCTTGGTAGCTACAAAGCCTACTTCTACATCCTCAGAATGAGCAAGGATGAAAGTCTTTATATTATCACGAAGCCTACGACCAGTGTTTAAAACTTGCATTGTATGCATTGCAATTTCACTAAATTTGTCAAATCCTTTTACCATAGCTTTTTCTACAAATTCAAAAGCCAGGAGATATTGAAAATCGTCTATGACAATATTAGTAATCTCCGGACGATTCTCACTTACAAAACTCATGATCTTGCAAATAGCAGTTGGATCTTCTGTATTCTTATAATTTCCACCACTAGGGCCAAACGGGAGATATATATTTCTCCAGCCACGTAATGGAAATGGTTTCCCTGATACATTGATCACAAAAGTCTTTGCAGGATCTAAACCAGTAATTCCCAAGGCTGGCTCTGGAAAAAACGATGTACTCTTTCCTGTCCCAGCACTCCCCACAATTCCAACTAATGTACTGTTCATTAAATCTGCGACTTTATTATATGTTCATAATTGTTATAATCAAATTCTGTCATTGTCCGAGGGAATTCGGCAAAGTAAGAACTTGATCCTAAAAAGAATAATTGTATACCGGCATTACTTATGCCATTTCGGTTTAAGTTGATCATAAATTCCCTATGATTCTCACCAATTCTTGTTAAATCTACATCCTCATACTTTTCTATATTATATCGTTTAGGATAGAATAAACTTACCATGAGATCTACATCTCTGGCAGTATATTTATTATCCGCCAATCCTTCACTATCTGGTTTGATCTTATCTATAATCGTATCACCACGATAATTAAACTGGGCACGAGAGGAATCTGCCGATTGTTGCTGGACTATAGTTGGGATATATTTCCAACGATCCCTCATCTCAAGACAATACTCACTGCTATACTTCAGAATAGTCTGATGGAGAGTCTCTCCAGGAGCTGTCTGAAGTAAGCCAATATGATCCACTATCACAATTACATACTCATTAGGTTTGGTTGGGATATACTTATCCCTTACATTATCCCTGGGAGTATATGTACCGTCCAGATTCTGCCAATTTATAGTCTTATATGTATATTTCCCATTACTGGGATGTTCAGCATACGACTTTATTAAATGGAATATAGAATTAGGACTGCGAATAGTGTCATAATAGACGACCATGGATTCAAAGCTTTTAAACCAGGATGCAAAGGCATCACTTTTAAGAATAGCTTCAATTTTATCATCCAGGATATAACCACCAAATATAGATGCCAGCTTTTGAGGGCTGATTACAATCTGATAGTCAGTAAACAGTTTATAACATATAGCAGCTTTGATCTTAGTACTCTTTGAAACTTCCAAAGAGAAGTAGAAGATCTTTAATGTTATACTTGTTCCTGGATTTCTTAGAATCCACTCAATAGGTTGATACACATAAAGGAAGTCTGTCAATTGGGACTTCCCTGCCTTCGGAGAGGCTGATATAAGATTATACCTGCTCTTCTCAATTCCAGGCAGAACACCAGATAATCTGGGTAAAGACCAAGGGATTGCAATTACATCCCCACTAATTCTGCGTTCTTTATTACTGCTTAGTTCTCCTAATACATCTTCATATAGCATATTATCCCCTCTAATCAACTTCACAAAGATACTATAAATAATGCTAACTTTCTAGTCTTTTTTGAAAAATTTTTAAATAGTTTATTGCACTTCTTAATAATTCTACATTATCTTTAAATAATCCCAATCCTAAATTACAAGGTTGGCATAATAATCCTCTGATAAGTCCGGTAGTATGGTCATGATCTATTGCTAACATCTTATGACATTGTTCAATAGGTATACCACAAATTTTACACTTACCATTTTGTTTGGATAAAAATTCATTATATTCTCTAAGTGTTACACCAAACTTAGCAAATAAATAACAACTCTTTTTCCAGTCTTTAGTTCCAGTAAGATATCCTTCATGTCTACGTTTTTTTAATGGATATTTTTTTCTTCTACCTTTAATCTGATAGATAGATAGGCATTTCTTACATCTAGTACTATGACCTCCTTTATTAGTAGGAGCTTTTGGAAACTCAGATAATTCTAATTCTAGACCACAATCTCTACATATCTTTTTCATACTTAAATATATTACTATTTAAGTACAAAGATACATATTAAAATTGATGAATCCAAAACTTTTTTACAATTTAATATAATTATTTCCTGAACTTCTTTTGTCTGGAATATCGTCCCATTTCTCCCAAGTTGCCTGACGCAACCACGTATCAATACCCTGAAGATAAGCAAGAGAACCATCAGATTTTCTATGATCAAGCTCACGTTTCAGGTTATCTATAATTTTCCTCTGAAGATAAGGTTTATCTTTTGTAACCCTATCCCAGATACCACGAGTAACTTTAGCAGACACCCCATTAATATCCCCGGTAGATACAGGTCTAAAACCCTGTTCAGTTGGGACTTTAGCTGGAAATGTCTTATAAAATTCCTCAAACAGATCATCACCTTTGAATACTTTTTCACCAGCAGGACCAAGGACATATTTTTCCGTATGATTAACATTGTCCACCTCAATTCCTATAAAGCCATCTCTTAAAAGACGCTCAAAGAATCTTGGGTCAGGATCATATGGAAATGATTCTCCTTTAGCCTCATGTTGAAATTTCATCAAAGTCAAATACTCATTCAAATTTAATTTGAGTTTCCTAATCTCAATAATGTTTAATGTAATAAATATTGCTACCATTGTTAACATTAAAAATAGGGCTGCACCTATAGTAATTTAAACTCCCCTCCAACAACATCCTCTTCGGCAATATCTTTGTTATCTAATATAGTTTCAAGTTCAAGATTACTTATAAAGTTATCATAATTAGACTCTGTAATTGATTCAAATATTCTTTTATTGAATTTTTTACCATCTATTTCTATAGTCTCTTCAACAATAGAAGATTTTTGTATTACAGTAGGCATATCATTAAGGATAGTATGAATTTTACCTATATTTTTAAAGCATTCAAACTGTCCTTCCGGTATATCTATATATATAATAGATTTAATGGGATGAGCATAACAAATTTCAAGACTGCCTCCCTTATATAAAAGTTCTTCAAAATCAAGGGATTTTATGTTTTCTCCTATTTCCTCATCTATAAAAAATCCTTTCTGAATAGCTTTATTAATAAGGTTATTACACATCTGAGCTGAAAAAAGCTTAAGATTCACTATCTTTTTTTGTGATTCATCAAGGTAAATATCAGTAATAAATTGTTTAGCAACCAACAGACCATTACTATCCAAGTTTATTATATCATTCTCTGCCATATCCCTTAGTAAATTATTAAGATCCTTTCTTATTCGTTCCACTAAATCAGCTCTCGGTCTTTTAGTGCTATACATAATAGCATTATTAAGATGACGACTAAAATTAGATATAATAATTTTGTAAAGATAGAAATCATTCTTGGATTCTAAGTATTTTATAGATAGTTTTTTTAACCTGTCCCTAAATCTCTTATAATTACTTTCAACTTCCTCACTGTCATCTGGATCGTCTAAAGGATCTATACCAATACTAAAGCTTGGTATATATGAAGGTTTGAAAGGAGATTTTGCATAAGGATTTAGAGGCTCTGGAAGCTCTGGCTCCTCTTGAACAATATTTCCTGTAACTTTTCCCCAGTTTGTTGGCTCCTCTTCAGATACAGAATTTGTTATACTATCATAAAGTTCTTCTACTCCTATTACAGAAGACATTCTTTTTTTCTCTAATATTGGTTCCTCTTTAGATACAGAAGAAGGTGGTACCTCTAAAGTAAATTCTTTTTTCTTTGCCATGATTTTAGTATTATTCTTTCCAAACATCAATTTTAATACATTGTACCGGCTTTAATCCTTCAAACTTAATTTGATAAGAATAAAGTATGGGATGAGACTTCCAGAGGTCACTTGTTATTTCCTCCGGCTTATAGCAATTTTTCCAGATACTGCTGGTACAGACATGATCCTTAATTTTTTCATCAAGTATAGGACTAATAACTGTTTCTGTAATCATTATTCTTCAAGTTTTAAATAAAAACCAAATTCATCTTTATTCCTATTACCATAAATAAGAGGGTGGGAGAACTGATGAAATTCTTTATTTATTAGACTAAATACTCTTTTTTTTATCTGATCACAATAGTCTGTATATATGTTACAATTATTTACATGTTCAAATATAAGACTTCTTAACTCCTTAAGAGTAAGATCAGGGTAATAGCATTTCATAATTCTGAAAATATCTCCCATTGATCTGGAGTGATTACTATAACATTGTACTCTCTTGGATTTAGGAACATAATAGGTATTTCTGGTATTTAAATACTTAAGAATATTAATAACTATCCCTAATTGAGACTCCCTATTACCCCAGGGAGAAATAAGCTTAGATGTTTTAGAAATTCCCCCTATTTTGAGTAGCCCTGCTTCCAGGAGCTTCTGTTCAGCATTTTTTAATCTGCGGTCTGTTATACTTTCAACGATTTTCATAAGATTTTTTATTAAAAATAAGTGGCAGGTTTCTACACTAATATGCCGTTCCATTACTGTATAACGGCTAAAGTTCCCATGTCAGCTTGTGCACAGCCTTTCGGGCTACCTATCTCGGTAATATCCAGTATACTTATTTACTTGCGCAACACTGGATTACTGCCACTTATTGGGCATTTAGATTTTATAAATCTCCTATTCCCTGCATATCATGATAATATTCTTCAAGATCCATGATGTCAGTGAATGAAAATAATACTTTTACTTCCTCCCTGGGCTTAATCAGATTTTTTATACCAGGTTTACGAAGCTTATATTCAGGCGTTCTCATACCCTTACGAAAATACTCCCTTACTGTACCTTCAGGAGAGTCATAATCGCAGGTTATAGTAGTATTGAACAGACCCCTCTTTTTAGGAGGGCCTGCACTAAGATGGTCAATAACTACTATACGGGGAGTTTTTAATTTATTCTTCATTAATTATAAAATCAAAACTTGTAGCACCCATGTCTAAGGCATATTTGCCAACATGGTAATTAAGCTTTTGAACATCGTTCATTTTTAGCCAGAAGGTATAAGCCTTATATGCTCTAAAGCCTCCATCCTTTCTACTCGGTCTTCCATCCTCACTAATCGCCCAGTTTACAAAAGTTTCACCAAGTCTAACTCTCATAAAACAGGGGCAGTTCTCAGATCTCCTGATGATAAACAACCTCTGTTCCTCCGGTAGGATATTTCCAGAGGTTGTTCGTTCTTTGTACTCATAGCTTCCAGGAACAGCTAAGGAGCCTTCAACCTCATAGGTTAAGACTACAGTAGCATTTCTTAGGCTCATTTTTTACCTGTAGGATTCACACGAGCATGCAACTTTAGCCTTTGTACAACGTAATGATCTACTTTTAGTTGTGTATTTACAACACGACAAATAGCTTGGGATCTCTTTTCTGGAAGTTTTCCAGCACGAAGATCATGTCTATCTTTGGTTAATTCATCAAAGATTTTGTTAAGTTCTGTAATTTTTTCCATGATAATAATTTTTAGTTTCACGATATAATAACAATAATTCTCTCTTAACTTTTATAGACTCTTTAGAGAAATCTGAACATTTAGAATCCTTTACGATCTGTATCAATGTACGTCTTACATAAGAATCAGTTAGTTGATGTCTATATTTTTTATTTAATAACCTCTCCTTTTCAGGATATTTCAATCTCCAGGCTTTCCTTAATAGATTGTGTGATCTCCTATAGGAACTACCTTTCTGATATTTCCTTCTATTACTAATAGTTTGCTTAGGGTGAAGTTTCATGTATTTCAAAGACCTTTCAACTTCACATTTTTTGCATATTTTTACAGAATAATAATATAATTTTAGTTCTCCTTTATTACAATTATAATTTCCCTTGTGTCTGGAGACTTTAATAGTACGTATATAACATGCTAATCTAAAATTATCAATTGGTAATTCTACACCCTCTGGATGTGAAATACCTCTGCAGATCTTAGTTTCATTCATAATAACAAAATATCTATTAGTGTTAATATTACTGCTACCAGAAATATCAGAATTAGTTTAACCCAGGGTTTCATAATTAATGCGTTTTAAGCCAGAATTCAATATATACTTTGTCATTGGATACAAAGCCATCATGATTATCAACCTGAAAATCTCTTACGAGTTCAGTTAACTTATCAAGAGGCATAAAGTATCCTTCTTCAAGAGAGAACTTCTTATTATCTTTCTTGTGACGAATTTCAAGTGTGATCATGCCAACATAATTTGATCAGATATATAATATTCTTACTGTAAAACATATAATATTTAATTTTTAGTTTTATTAGTAATATAATCCTGTATATGCAGTACATATATACTATCTCTGCTTACTTCTACATTATTGAGATAGTTTATATTCAATTCAGTATCTATACGATAATTTCTGCATTTAATAATTTCAGGGGGTTGAGCAGTCAGAGCAGATCCTACCATCACAAACATTACTCCTCCAATAAATGAAATAAGTAGAGGAGCAAGCCATCCACGATCATCAAAATCCGAGTGTCCAAAACTGAAAGCACAAACAAGTGCTAGTATCAGAAATACAAAACCAAATATAATAAGTATCATAATATTTAATTTTTAAGTGATTTAAAAGGAAGGCTGGAGCCTATAAAAACCTGACGTTACTAATCCTTGAACTCACATCTAAGCAAAATTCAGCCCCAGCCTTATATATAGGAAAATAAGAGATTAGTATAAAAGAATTAATAGATAAGTTATCTTATTTTATTAAATAACCTAATCTATTTTATGAGGAGAAGACAGATAGTATTTCTTTTATTGCACCATATTCGGGATTAACAAATCCCATCACAACAATTTTAATAGTACAGAGGATGATTATTACAGGTACACCAAGCAAGATAAAAGCCCCAAATACACTCAATCCTTCAGTGCCATTACAATATTTAGCACCCCATCTCCAGATGTAGCGTGCGGATATAAAAAGTAAAATCAAGAATAAAAGATCTATAATACCCCAGGTGATAGAGTTAACTACCTGTTGTTTTACCAGGATGGTAAATACCTTCTCAGCAGGCACCTGAAGAGCTTTTGCAATACCCTGAATAGCTTCAGTAGTCTTGTCAAAGATTTTATCAACCACTTCTGTGGCAGTGGATTTCTCCTCAGTAGTATCCTGAGAAAATAAGGTAGCTCCTATTAATGTAATAAGAGCTACAAATAAGCATAATTTTTTCATATTTAATTCATATAATATACAAATTCATCGGTTGGTATGAACTTAGAACCTACATGGTAACCAAGGAACATGAAAATCATATCCTTGCTTATTAGACCAAGACCTACTTCAGTTATGTGTGAATACATAAGGATCTATTTTTCTATTCATACTTTTATTAACGTATCCCAGAGACTGCTGATTAGAATTATAATTAGGTTCTGGATGAAACAGGCGATCAAAGGATACCATATCCTTTAAAGAAGTAATACTACTCTTTTTTATCATAATAGTGGGATTTAGTTATATTATTAAGAGAGATGTTCATAACTATTGCAGTCGGTGACTGTATGATCCACCAGAACACATTCAGGTTCTACATTGCGTTTACAGGTACGACAGAGGCATCTGCTTAACTTTTCCCGTACTATCTGCTTCTCTGTAATCATTTGATTACTTGAAGCTATCATGTTATACATAAAAGGTGTTTCCATGTGTGATAGATTACAATGTCAGAATTTTAAACCAGGTACGTACCTTAGCAAAGAATGGAACCTTTGATTCAACATCCTTAGGAGATTTCACAACCTGCATATCAGGCTGCTTTGGATTCTTGTGAAGCTCACACACATGTGCATGTTGCTTCCTTGGATTTTTATATGCCATAATGTATTACTTATCAAAAAGTTGTTCCTTGATAATAATAGCCTTCTCCTTATTACTCTTAGCAGAACTTGCAACTCTCAATGCTTCATATACATCTAGAACCCTGTCATCAAAAGTTGTAACTCCAAACTCTTCACAGAGTTTAATCTTACGGATAAGTTTAGCTTCTTCCTTATGAAGGTCTTCAATTTTTGCTTTCAGTTCAGTTATGCTTGAATCAATAAGTACTACATCCCTTATATCAAGGGTGTTGTATCTAGTTCCAGCACACTGATCCATTTGAGTTGACCCTGGTAACCCATCTCTTTCAAGGGTAAGAGGTACATTTAGTGGATAATTGTGAGAATTACAGTTACTTATAACTGTAAATTTTTGGCCTTTTTTAAGACCACCAAAAGTTGTTAAAGGTTTCATAATATAATTTTTAATGGTTAAAACTCTGATTAATATGCAATTATAACAAATGAGCCTGTAAATTTATAATGCGTCTTGATTTCATCTCTTATGTAGAAGTCTGCTTCTTCCTTGCCAAATTTACATCTATCCGCATATAGTGTATCTACAAACACACCTGAATAAGTATCATATACAACTTTGAACAGATTCATCTGATCTGCTACCATAATTGTATTTACAAGCTTAGTCTTCTCAACAGTTACCTGTTTTAACTCAGCAAGTTGTGAGGATTTACTCTGGCATCCAATCAGCATACCAGTTGTGATACAAACAGCTATCATAAGAATAGCTAAGAATGTTGATTTTTTCATTAAAGTAATTTTATTTATTTAAAAACTTATTCATCAAGTATATCAAACATATTATATTTATTTCTATATACAATAATTAAAATCAAATTGTATACAGCTACTGCTAATCCAAACCATTGAAACCAGATCCAAGGGTCGGATATTAATTTACCCCAAGGAATTATTGCTACAATTAAACCAAATGACCAGAGAAAGAAATTAGGTCTAGTAAGTAATTTTTTCATAATAATATAATTTTAATTATTTATTATTACTCTGGTTATCAAGTCAGAGTTGCACAATTAGTTTAATAATACTATACGACAGATGCTTTCGCATATGAAGGCTAAGAATGGAAGTGTTTAATGTCTATCTATCCCCAAAGACTAGTTATATTTATCTTAGCTGCCAATGCACTTTGATATGCTATCACCAGTTGATTCTGACTTTATGAGTCTCCATGCATTATATCATCACCCTCACACTAATTAGTGCATTAGGTGTGAATATTAATAACAGGCTTTACCTACCTGTAATGAGCTTATTCCCTTATGAATAAGGCAAGGATTTAACTAATACAAATACATATTGCCCAGACTTTTGTGGGCTTCAAAGAGGTCAGTACCGCCACTAACAGTCTCTCCATTCATTGCTAAGTAAGTCTATTGAACGGTGACAAGATTAGCACTCAATCTTATAGTCGCTGGTGCTTAGCGATACATGTAGTAAAATAACATACGTTACTCAACGCATCATAACCTCCTTGTGCACATGCACTAATTAAAATTCGTGAGACCAATCATCTGAATTGTTATCATAGCTATATTGTTACACTATCTGGGTATTTAGTAGCTAAAGGTCTGTAATCATCAGCTGCCTTCTTCCCACATTCGGGGCAAACCTTACCAGGTATAACAGTTTGATGGAAGTATGAATCATCATATCCATCACCTTCTTGTGTATGTCCACAGTGTTCACATTCATAAATAGCTGTGAAGTCACGTCTGTGTTGAGATACAATCTTTTGAATTTTCATGATATTAAGGATTTAATTAGTTATCTTTACAATTACTGATCCAAGACCTTTACATTCAGGACAAATATCTATGCCTCCTGCAATTTCGCAATCAAAGCCTTTATGACATTCTTTACCGGGGCAAGTTTTATAACAAAGTACATAATCAAAATATCTTGACTTACCTGTACCATGACAGAAGCTACACTCTTTCATAATATATAAGGATTTAGTTATATTATTATATATGTATGTGCTTGCATTTGTTGATAGATAGATGAAAAGAGTGTGAGGAGTTCCGTACTCTTGATAATCAATTAGTTATGATGGTTCAGAGCTATGATTAGATGAATAAGTTGATGAAAAGAGTGTCCAGACTATCCGAACACTCTTTCACTCTGCCAGCACCGTTAAAAGTTGTACTCAGCACCCAGTTTAGGAGCTCTCATACCGACAGGAACAATATAATTCTGCTCACCGTTGGGATTGACTCTCTGCAGTTTGTTGACTGACTCATCAAGTATCCCTGTATCAGGATCTACCTGCAGAGTTTCAGGACCAAGAGCCAGATTGCCTTCAGTCATAGTAAGCTTCTTACCTGAACTGATCTCAGCTCCTGTGGCTTTCTCAAGCTTAGTAACTGCCCAGTTGTGTACTGTACCTATACCCGAAGGAGAAGGTCCTATACCAAGATAGTCATCAATTCTCCACGAAAATCCAGTTACCTTAGTAGCTGAGTCTGGTTTGTACGTTAAGAAATTCATAGCAATAAATTTAGAAATTAATTGAACTAAAAGAGACTGTATTCCCTACTACGGGTCATATCCCCAAACACTTTATAAGGGCGGGGTGTCTTGGATTGGAACCTCACACTCGATACCCCTATCAATATTTTAAGGAACTCACACTCGATAAGTACCTTGAAAAGTTCACTAATACATATATACTCACACTCGGTAAGTATCTTAAAAAGTTAATTAAGGCATACGGGGGCTATCTTCTATTCTATAAAAGTAGGGGGGGTTATATTATAGTAAAATAATTGGTAAAATATTTGGTAATGTCAAATATAGTTTATAACTTTGCAGAAAAATTAAGTATGTGGGAGAGTATAGATGAGTTGATAGCAATGTTTAAACCAGAGAAGATTCTGGGAGGTAATATCTTTATAGAGTTGGATGGCGAGAAATATGATGAATTACTTAAGGAGGCAGAGACAAAGGCGATAACTGTTTTAGGGGCTCAGGTAGTTCCTGATATAGGAGGATGTACCAGGGTTAGTCACAAGGGGTATACTGTATATATTACTTATAGTAAGGATCCTAAGACTAGTAAGGAAGACATGTATGTAGCATTTAAAGCTAAGGTAAAATGACAACAATAACTACGGCACTTATTGTAATAGGAATTATATAGTTCATACCTTTGCAAAAATATCAATTATGAATATAGGTAGTGGAGATATACATGAGGAATGGGAGAAACTATTTAGGAAGGTTATAAGGGCTCAAGATGAGTATATAAAATTCCTGGGAGAAGAAGTTAATAAAGGAGCTGCATTTCTCCGGACACATAATATACAGACTCCTGATGATGTAGTTAAAAAAGGTCAGAAGATGAGGGATAAGATTAAGAAGTTAAAAGAGTTAGTATATGTTAAGTAAACTGGAGGAGATTATGGGGGTATTACCCTGGGATAAAGTAGAGACTAATACTTTGTTCATTGAACTAGATGAAGCAGCCTTTAAGGAATTTGAACAGGAGATCAATGAAAAGGTAGATACTTTTATAGAGAAGGCCAGGAAAGTAGATCCTGATATAGGAGATGCCTTATGGTTAACTTTCAATGGTAGAAATTTAGTTGTAGCTAGTAATAAGAAGGCTAAGACTAAATTGGAGACATTCTATGTAGCTTTTAAAACTAAGATGATATGATGACTATGAAGACTGTAATAATTATAATAGTAGCTATAGTGGTTGTACTGTTGGCTGTAGCATTATGTGCAAATAATGACTGAATTTAAGATTATTCCGGTAGCTAAACCAAGGATGACTCGCAGAGACATCTGGTCTAAGAGACCTTGTGTAGTAGGTTATTTTAGGTTTAAGGATAGTTTACTTAAGCTAGCTAAGAGTAAGAAGTTTAAGCTGGGAGATAAGTATAGGGTGGAGTTTTTAATGCCTATGCCTGCAAGCTGGAGTGAGAGGAAACGCAAGCTTATGTTAAGCAAGCCACATCAGTGTCGTCCTGACTTGGATAATTTGCTTAAGTCGGTCAACGATTGTTTAATGGCATCGGACGATAGTTCGATCTGGAGCATAGAGGCATCGAAGATCTGGTCTGAATCAGGTAAGATAATATTTTATAAGATATGATGATAGTTTTAGTAGTAGCAGGATTCTGTGCAGTTGTGATGGCGGTAGGTATATTATATCTACTAGGGATAATTAGTAGAAAAGATGAGGATGATGATGATGAGATAGAGGATGACTATGATTATTTTATGAGAAGATGAGTGATGTAGTAATTTGCCCTGATTGCAGGGAGGTAATAGTTGAGTGGGGGGAAGGTGCGTTAGCCTGCCCTAATTGTAAGAAAGTTAATATTGTTAAAGATGAAGATACAGATTGACACTGATAACAAGGTTATCAAAGTTTTAGGAAGGATTCCTTTAGTAGGACTCCTGAAGAATTTAAAGAAGATGTTGGGAGAGGATTATGAAAAATATAGTATTGAATCCTCTGATGAGCCGGTATATTATCCCTGGATATATCCAACAATAACATGTAGTACAGGAGGTTATAATCTGGAATTTAGTAACAATAATCTACTTTGATTGATCTAATAAAAATTATTAGATTATTTTAGTAGAATTATTTGGAAATGTTAAAATAAGTATTTATATTTGCAAAGTTTTAAGGACAGAACCTTGTGTAAAAATGCAATTTCAGGTAAGTAATTACTATGACCCCCGTAAAAGGCAGGTAAAGCCAGGGGGATGGGTGTAATAAAAGTATCGTACGGCATAGGAAAGTTGCTTGTAAGGTTATAAAGGAATGCTGATAAAAAGTCAGCTCACAGGGGATTTCTGTAAGTAAGTAATAGTTAATATAGTTATATATATGAAAGAATTTCTTTTAAAAGTTGCACGTAGTCCCTGGTATCCCTTCGGACTTGGAGCGTTGTCATTTATCTTTGGATTAATACAGATCTGGCCGGGTATAGTCCTGCAGTTTATTGCCATGGGAATACTTGCCCTGGTGATTCAATCTGAAGATAGCAAGAAATAAGGTTTCCCCCAACCCCCCATAAGATTGACCTCTTATGGCAGACTCATGTACTGAGTTTAATCCCTGTAGAATAATATCTATGGGGATTTTTTTTAATTATTTTTGAGAAATAGTTGCCAAAATATTTGGTAGTTATAAAAAGTAGCTGTACCTTTGTGGTGAATTAATAATGTTTATATGAAGAGAGTTTATGTAGCGGGGAAATTAAATGACATGGCAGTAGATTATCTTTTAAATGTTCATAAAATGATGAAGACTGCTGAGGAGGTACGAAAAGCGGGGTATAGTGTATTTGTACCTTGTATAGATCTTTTGATGGGTATAACCTTTGGCTATACGGATTATCATGACTATTTTGATAATAGTCAACCCTGGATAGAAGTAGCTGATGCTATTTTTTTAACGCCAGGTTGGGAGGAATCTAAAGGCACTAAAGAGGAGATGAAATTAGCCTGGAAAAAGAACATTCCAATTTTTAGTGATCTGGCTGGAATGGATAGGTATTTTAAATTAGGAGATCATGCTAAGAGGATTATAGCATTTAGTACAACCGAAGGTGTAGATGAGTATGGTCATCATCTTATATTAAATAGAAAGTAATGGCAGAAGCGGGTAGAAAATTTGCAAAGTGTCATCCAGATAGGATAGTACATGCTAAGGGATTATGTCGAAGTTGTTATGACAAGCAACTACTTAATAGTAATCCAGAATATAGACAGAGAGTTAGAGAATACCACAAGAAATGGGATCAAGAACATATTAATCAACGTGCTGAGTATCAAAAGAAAAGAAGTTTATTACATCTAGATCGAGATAAGGAAGTTCACTTTAAAAATCATTTGAAAAGAAGGTATAATTTATCTTTAAAGGAACATTGTGATCTTATAGCTAAAACTAATAATACTTGTTATATCTGTGGTAATCCTCCTCATAAAAAAGGACTACATGTTGATCATAGTCATAAGACAGGAAAAGTACGTGGATTATTATGTGCTAGATGCAACTGGTATTTAGCTGTTATTGAAAAAGATCCTACAATTTTAAACAAAATAAAAGATTACCTAGAATTATGAAGGGATTAAAAGATGATGGATTAGATGGTACTAAGTCAGTAAAACTTAGGTGGGATTTAGTTCCTATGGAATGTTTAGATGACTTAGTTAAAGTATTAACTTATGGTGCTTCTCATTATAAAGCAGAGTCTTGGAAAGAATTAGAAAATCCAGAAGATAGATATTTTGCAGCACTTATGAGGCATTTGTCTGCAAGTAGACAAGGAGAGCTAAATGATAGTGAATCTGGTTTATCCCATTTAAGTCATGCAATGTGTAATTTAGTATTTTTATTATGGTTTGAAAAACATAAAGAACATGGACAAGTTTGAAGAAAGTAGGATGTTTATTCGTAGTGATGAAAGCAGATTTGAAGTATCTGCAGAAGACCTTAAGGCTATATTTAAAGGGATGCGTCCCCGTAATATGGACTATGAAGACTTCAGAGCTGTCAGAAATATTCTTAAGAAAGAACTGGCACAATATTTGAAAGGACAAATTGTTCACCTATCTAAAGTGAGTGATGAAGTCTGGGAAAAGTATACTAAAGGTATGAAACATAAACCAATACAGAAGGGGAAGACATATGTTAAAAAGAGGTGATTTTATAGCCAATAAACAGGAATGTACTAGATTATTCTTATCAGGTCATTCTCTGTTAAGGCGTAGAATAACACAAGGGTTCTATTGGACTCAGATAGACAAGGATCTGGCTGATCAGTTTATAAGGGATGAACGCTGGATTTTAGGAATAAAAGTTTTGGATGCTTTTAAGGTTATAGATCATGATGCAGATGATTCTGCATCAACAGGAATTGGATTTAAAAACAAATAGATATGTTATTAGACTTATTAAAATTTTACAGGATGTTCCCAAATTATGATGATTTCAAGATCCCTATGTGGTCTGATTGGGAAGAAAAAAATGATGAGCTTATTCTTTCTGTAGCTGTTCCAGGCTATGAGAAGGAGGATTTTGAATTATTCTCAGAGGATGGAGGATTGTACCTTAGAATTAATAATGAGAAAAAGCAGACACTCTATTCTATTGTGAGCAGGTTTTATGCTTCTGCATATGATTTCAGTAAGGCAGATGCAGGGTATCGAAATGGTATACTTAAAATTACAATACCTAAGGTATCTCAGAAGAAACAGAAAGCAATTCCAATAAAAGTGTCCTGAAAAGGACATTTTTTATTGAAATAATTTGGAAATGTCAAAATTAATATTTAACTTTGCAGAAAATCTAGCATAATGAAGTATTACAGACCATACAGCGATCCGTTAATTATCCTGTCAGAGGATAAAGTAAAAGCTGGTGATATAGTGTATAATGAGCTGGGAAAATGTGTCAGAAAGGTATATGTTGAAGATAATGTATATTTTGTGGAAGTTGTAGAGTCTGTCCTTAATGAGGGGGAGACTATGAGTGACCTGACCCCCCTGCAATTGGAACTATTTTGGAAATTAAGCCGTACTAAATTTCGCAAGCATGAAAGTAAGGATAAAGACGAATGAAGATACATATTTTCTTAAGCTGTTACTTATATTAAATAATATACCCCCATTCAACAAATTAAGGCCTAAAGAGTTAGAACTATATGCTTACCTGCTTAAGGTTAATCATAAGTATAGGAACATCCCGTTTGCAGAACGCAACAAGTTGATCTTCAACTATGATACCCGGATAGAGATCTCTAACAAATTGGGCATTAAAATGCCGGGGGTATATAATATATTGAGTACTCTCAGGAGGATTAAGCTCCTGGATGAAAGTACTCTTATACCTAAATATATTCTAAATAAAGTACCAGAATTAACTTTTATATTTGAAGATGAAGACTAATCCATTATTAAATGAGTGATATACAAAAAGTTATTGATAAAATCAATAAAAAACCTTATGTTATTAATATGGGGGCTAATAAAATTGCTTCCTGGTTAAAAGTGACTCCTGAGTCTGTCAGGGAAGCTAAGAAGATATTACACAGGGAAGGACTCCTGGGAGAAGTACCTGCTCATAAATTAGATCCGCATACATTACCTAAAATTCTAATTTTAGATATAGAAACTGCTCCTCTTCGTGCTTATGTCTGGCGTACCTGGAGACAAAACATCTATCTGGATCAGATGATCTCCGACTGGTTTATGATAACCTGGGCTGCGAAATGGCTCCTGGAACCTGAGACTTTCTCTCAGAGGTTGAATAGTAAGGAGATTTTACAGGAGGATGATAAGAGGATAGTTGAGACTCTTTGGCATCTTCTCAACCAGGCAGATATAGTAATAGCACATAATGGTAAGTCTTTTGACATACCTAAGATAAAATCAAGATTTTTACTTCATGGACTCCCTCCCACTACTTATTATCAACAGATTGATACTAAGGAAGTTGCTAAAAGGGAGTTTGGTTTTTCATCTAATAAACTTGAAGGTCTTGCAAGAACCTTTGGAATAGAAGGTAAGGATGAAACTGATTTTACCTTATGGTCTGCCTGTATGGATGGTAATGAGGATGCTTTAAAATATATGGAGATTTATAATCGTAAGGATGTAAGTGTCCTGGAAGAAGTATATCTTATTATGAGACCTTATATTAAAGCACACCCTAATTACAATTTATTTATAGATTCTGAGGAAGCAGTCTGTCCAAATTGTGGTGGGCGAAGCCTAGAATTTGTTGGGTACTATTATTTTACGCAGACTGGAAAGTATCGTAATTACAGATGTAAGAGTTGTGGAGCTCTTGCAAGAGAACGTAAGTCGGTTTATACCAACAGTAAATCAATATTAGTCAGCAATGGCAAGTAAAAAATGTATAAGATGCGAATCCCTGGAAAGGAAGCAGAAGAGTAAAAAAATAACACTATCAGGACCTTCTGGTTCTATACCTTTATGTTCTGTTTGTATCCAGGAACTTGTAGAGATGGATATGTTATTCAGAGATCAGGAAGAGGAGGAAGATGAACAGGGAGGTGAAGGCTTTGATATCTAGCCTATCAAAGGAAATGAAGTTAACCCAGGAGGAGATAGAGAAAGCTTACGAGGCTCCTTTTGCATTATTCGCAATAGTAATGAAATACAGATGCGACAGGGAGAAGATGATTTTTCCAGGTCTCCGTATACCATATTTTGGTGTATTTCATTGTCCCCCCTGGAATAAAGAGAGATTGCAGAAAAGGAGGAAGAAGAATGAGATTGTTTGATTGTACTAATAATCAGGTAACTATATCAGAGGAAGCGTATTTATTACTTCCTTTTAAAGTGGTCTGGGATAGGGATAAGACTAAGTCCAAAGAGAAAGCCCTTGCAGAGATGGGCTATATTTATTTTATGGAGGATTTCAAGTCAGACTTCTCTGATATAACTGATGAGGATAGTAGGGAGGCAGAGATCATCGAGAATTTGTCCCTGCCAAAGTCTTGGAAAGAGGATGAAGTTGTCAGGAAAGCCAGAGAGTTCTATAGTAAAAGGAGCGAAGAAATTTTGCCTTTGTTATTATTAAGGGATGCTAAAAGTGTCATAGATAAGATGAGGGCATTTTACAGAGAGGTAGACTTTCTGGCTACTGATAAGAATGGGAAGAGTAAGCATGATATTGATAAGGTTGCAAGGACAATAGAACGTAGTGCCGGGATCCTGGAGAATCTGACAAAATTGGAAAATATGGTTAAGAAAGAAATTCAGAGTAAGAAGGATAAGGTAGGATCCAGGACAAAGTCTTTATTTGAAGATGGGCTTGAATCAGCTACAAACTAGTTTAGAATCCATTAAAACCGGAGATCGTGAGGTTTTCCTGGAGATCATGGAGTTTTATACTACTGTAAAATTTATACAGAATCTTACAGATATAAACAGGAAGTATGCCCGTGATCTTGAGAGAGATGAGTTTGGAAAGATTAAAATTGATCTTACCAATCCTCATATTCTTGAGGATATGGACTATTTTAGGCCAGCTGCCCTGCATTTTCAGAAATTCAAGAAGTATACTACTTTATATCCTAATGTTTCTCCTAATTCAGCCTATGTACGTTTCTGGAAGGAAGAAGCACGTAGATGCCGAGATGGGTATACTCGTGATTCAGATGGTGAATGGATCCCAGGTCCATACTACTTCTATCTTAACTATTCTCCTATTCTTAGAAATATTATAGTTCCTGGAACTAAGAGACTTATCAGAAAGCGTGAATTTGCTGATGTTTATGATGGTAATTATCTCTTATTCCATTACATACAGCAAGCAAAGGAGGCAGGTCAGCATGCTGGCTTACTTAAGAGAAGGGGAGTTGGATTCTCTTATATTGGAGGATCAGGATTGGCCCGTCTTCTTATCATTGGTGATACTTCCCTTAACTGGTCTGATCTTCAAGCCTTTGCTATTGCAAGTGAAAAAGAATATCTTACAAAGGATGGTATCCTGAATAAGTTTGATAGTAATGTATCCTGGTGTGCATCTCATACCCCGTGGCCAAGGCTCAAAAGCAAAGATTCCTTGAATAACATGGTTTGGGAAATGGGATACACTGACCAGGAAGGGCTTTCTCAGGGAACCAAGAATTCCGTAATAGGGGTTACAACTCAGGGAAATCCTGAGCATGCCAGGGGTAAAAGAGGTACTATGTATTATGATGAGTGGGGACTATTCCCTAACTTATTAAAGACCTGGAGTATTGCCAGAGAGTCCACAGAGGAGGGAGATTTTGCCCACTCTACAATGATCGGGGGTGGTACAGGAGGTACTGAGGGAGCTGATTTTGCAGGAGCTGAGGAGATGTGTTATAATCCTAAAGGGTATAATATATATTCTATTCCTAATGTTTTTGATAAGAATGTAAATGGTACATCTCCTTTTGCCATGTTTTATCCTGCTTATCTGAACAGGATAGGATGTTATGATAAGGATGGAAACTCTGATGTTATAAAAGCTCTTCTGGAAATTATAAAGAGAAGGGTTGAAATAAAATATAACTCTACTGATCCTAACACTCTTGTACAGCATAAGGCTGAAATGTGTATTACTCCTCAGGAAGCTATAATGAGGAGAGAGGGTAGTATTTTCCCTGTAGTTGATATTAAGGAATATATGTCTGAAATTTCTCCTGATATTAATAAGTTCCTGAGTGCTCATTATGTAGGTAGTCTGAAAAGTACAACTGCAGGAGAGATAGTCTGGGATAAGAAAGAAATGCATCCCGTACTTCGTAACTATCCATTACATGATGAACTGGATAAGGTAGGGTGTGTGGAGATATATGAGATGCCTCATCGCATGACTGACAACAGCATTCCTTTCTGGCGATATATTGCAGGCATTGACCCGATTGATGTTGATGAAAGTACATATACGAATTCTCTTGGTTCAATATTTATCTTTGATACCTGGACTGACAGGATAGTTGCAGAATATACAGGACGACCAAGATTAGCTTCAGAGTTCTATGAAGTCTGTATAAAACTACTTAGATTTTATAATGCTACAGCAAATTATGAGAATAACCTTAAAGGATTATTTCAGTATTTTGATTCTACCAGGAATCTTCAGTATCTTTGTGATACTCCTCAGGTACTTCGTGACATGGAGTATGTCAAAGGTAATATGTTTGGGAACCGTTCCAAAGGTACTACTGCAAGTAAGATAATTAATTCCTGGAGCAGGAAACTGCAGGCTGATTGGTTAATAGAAGATGCTTATGCTCCTCCTGAAGAGGATGAAAAAGATGCTTCTGGTAATATAATACAAAAGCCAAGGTTAATGAACCTTCATAAAGTAAGATCTATAGGTTATCTGAAAGAACTTCTTGCCTGGAATCCTGATGATAACTTTGACAGAATTTCAGCCATGGGGATGCTTATGATACTTCGTGCTGACAGAGAGAAGTTTGAACAGCATAAATACGAAGATAAAGTAAAAACAGTTCTTGATGACCCCTGGTTTAAACGTTGGGGTAAGTTTGGGAATAAGCCAAAAGTTGTCAATCCCGCTAAAAATATTGAAGCATTTCGTTATACCACGAATAAAAATTAATAGGAAAATTAATTAATAATTCTGATCTTTGTGAAAATTTGAAATTATGGCCACTGTAAATAAATTAGCATTCCCTTTTCAGAAAAGGACCAGGAGACAGAAGACCGAATCTTATTATAAGGAATGTATAGATGCTGCTGATGAAATAATAGGTTTTGATATAGATAATGGCATACGTGCCAGTATGGCAGAAAAACTCAGTAATGTTAATTTAATAAATAACATAGTAGACCCAAAAGAAGTTGATGCGGTTATAAATCCATATCGCCTGGAAGCTAAGTTTGATAATAGTTATAAAAATTATCCTCTTCTTAATTCTTATATGGCGGTATTGCTCGGTGAAGAGAGGGAGGCCAGATTCAATCCTTTGATCACTATGAGTAATCCTGATCTGGTAAATGCTAAACTTGAGGAGGTTACAGCCCTTATCAACGAGTCTATTCTATCTAAAGTGGTTTCTGCAGACTTTTCAGAGGAGCAGGCTGCGGCTGCGATACAATCACAGGCAAAATGGATGAAGTTTAATTATCGTGATAAGCGTGAACTTATGGCTTCTCAGATCATCCAGTATGGTTATATCAGCCAGAATATGAAGGAGTTATTTAGTAAATGTTTTGAGGACCTTCTTACTCCGGGAGAAGAAATATCAATTTGTGAAATAGTTGGTGGGGAACCAATAATGCGTAAAGGTAATCCTCTTAATTTATTTACATTACGTTCATCTGGTACATATCGTATAGAGGATTCTGATCTTATTATAGAGTTAAGTTATGTTCCTGTTGGACAGGTTATTGATGAGTCTTATGATGAACTTACTGATGCTCAGATTAAGAAACTTGAGGATGGTTATGCTGCAAATGCAGGAGCATCAGGGAGATTATTTAATCGTAATCTTAAAAATATACCTATTGATCTAACTTCCTGGATTAATCAGCAGGGTGGAATTGGAGTAGTTATAACTGCTAATGCTAAAGATGCATCTTTCTTTGGTGGTACTTTTGATGCCTATGGTAATGTACGGAAACTTCGTTTACTCTGGAAAGGGATGAGGAAGGTAGGTATTCTTCCTTTTGTTGATGAGAATGGTGATATACAGAAGACTTATGTTGATGAGGAATATCCTTTGGACGATGTTGAACGTGAAAATGTTACCTGGATCTGGCTTAGTGAATGGAATGAAGGGACTAAGCTTGGGGAAGATATATATGTTAAGATGGGTCCAAGACCGGTACAATTTCGATCCATGGATAATCCAAGTAAATGTTTTCCAGGAGTTGTTGGAAATATATTTAATACTAATGATGCCAGATCTCTCTCTTTTGTAAGTCTTGGAAAACCATACCAGTTGATGTATAATTTCTTTATGCATAAGCTTTGGGAAGAACTTAAGACTTATAAAGGTAAGGTAGCAAGATTAAGTACTGCAATGATACCTTCCCAATTTACCATGGATCAGTTCCTATTCTATCTTGATCAGATGAAGATTGTTTTTGAGGATGAATTTAATGAGGGTCAGAAAGGTGCAGCTATGGGTAAGTTGGTAGGTCATATGAATCGTGGTTCTGGTACAGTGGAAATTGGTGATGCACAAGTAATTACTAATCTCATGGGTATTCTTACATTCCTTGAAAATAGGATTCAGGATATAGTGGGTATTACTCCTCAGCGTAAAGGTTCTATAGAGACACGAGAAACAGTTGGAGGTATAGAGAGATCAGTAAAACAGAGTAGTCTTAGTACTGCTAAGTATTTCAGTATACATGATGATTTCATTAATCGTTCTATAAATGCATATATTGAAACTGCCAAAATTGCCTGGAAAGACCAGAAATTTAAGAGGCAGTTTATATTATCTGATGGATCTCAAGCTATCCTGGATTTTGATGGGCAGTCTTTTTGTGAAACGGAGTATGGTATTTATTCAACAAATTCTGCTGTTGATAAGGATATGATGAATACCTTAAAAGCTTTAGTTCAACCTTTTATGCAGAATGGTGGTGTTCTTTCTATGGTCATGGAATTATACAGAACTCAGGATCCTGCTTCACTGCAAAGAAAATTTGAGGCTTTTGAAGAACAAATTGCTCAGCAAACTGCTGCTATGCAGAAAGCTGCAATTGATCAGAAAGCTGAACAAATGGCCAGAGATGAAGCTCTTGAGAGATATAGAATTGATAAGCAGAGTGAAACTGCAATTCAGGTAGCCCTTATTAACCAAAGTGGAGAGGAACAACCTCAGGCTGAGATGAAAGAACCTGAGGATAATTCTCAGGAAATTGCTTTAAAACGTGAAGCTCAGGATGAAGTAAGGAGATCTAACCGTAAAAAAGAAGAACAAAAAGATCGTGAAATTGAAATTAAGCGTAAAGTAGCTAATAAACCTACTCCTAAAAAGTAGTTAATCTAATAAAAAATAATAGATTTCGTTATACCAGGAGTTAGTAAATGTTAATTATGTATTGTATATTATAAATTAAGTAGTAAATTTGCATCGAAGTTATGGAAAAAGGAGTTTTTGATCAGAGTCTGGATGAAATGCTTGAGGTGGATATGGGTCTGGATGTAAATGCGATATTGACATCTGCCCCAGCCTTGGCAGCTGAACCTGAAAAGAAGACCGATGAGGTTGAAAAAGAAGGGGAAGAAGGTAAGAAAGAGAAGAAGAGTGATAAGGATGTATCACTTAAGGATATTAACAAGGTTCTAGAAGAACAAAGTGCAGAATTAAAAGCGGATAAGGAAAAAGTTGCTGAAAAAGTTGGGATTAAAGAAGATATAAAAAAAGATGGTGAAGCCCCTGCCTCCCTCGTACAACCAACTGAAACTTCTTCTGACGCTCCTTTTACTGTAATCTTTGCTAGAGACTTGGCTGCGCAGGGGCTTTTATCGTCTTTTGATGAAAAGCAATTTAGTGAGGATTCTAAGAATCTTGGTGAAGCTGAGGCTCTTAGGAATCTTATCAAATCTGAGATAGAGGTTAATATAACAGCTGCTAAGGAAGATTTGGATACTGGATATCAGGAGTATCTGTCTTTAATTGGAAAAGGTGTTCCACAGGAATCTGCAGGAAGTCTGATTGAATTAAAGAATAGATTTGATTCTGTTAAAACGGATGATCTGGCTAAGGAAGAAAATGTAGATCTTAGGAAGAAAGTAATTACAGATTACTATAAGCTGACTACATCAATGCCTGATAAGAAGATTGAGAAACTGGTTCAAAGTGCTGTGGATCTTGGAGATGATATTGAAGATTCTAAAGAATATCTTAGCAAGCTTAAGGAGCTTGTAACAGAGCAAATTAATGAAGAAAAGACTGAAGCGGATAATCAGCGTAAGTTAATTGATGAAGAGAATCGTAGAAGCAGGGAGACTTTGAAAGAGAATATCAATTCTTTAAGTGAGATTATTCCTGGAGTTACTATTAACAAACAGACTAAGGTACAGATGTATGAGGCAATAACTAAGCCTGTACAGGATAACAAAGGTCGTACTACAAATGCAATCTGGCTGAAAAGATCTGAAGATCCAATGTTTTTTGATGAAAGACTGTCTTATCTCTTTGCAACAGGATTCTTTGAAAAAGGTAAGCTCTGGACTAAGGCTTCTCAGGTAAAGATAACTAAGGATATCAGTGAGCTGGAAAAAGCTCTTCAGAAGCATAGTAATACTGCAGGAACAGTTGGTTCCCCAGTACTTCGTAGTCCTGAGATTGATAAAACAGTAAAAGATAATATAGATTCCATGCGTGGAATTTTTGGAACTTAAAATCGTTTTAAATTAAATATGATATGAATAAAATTAGTGCTCTTCAAATTGTTGATCCTAAGCACTGGAGTGGACTCACTCGTGAAGCCCATCTTGGCTGGCTTGGTATGCAGGAGCCTGAAGTAATCAGTCCTATTATGAATCGTCTTTACGAACTTAATGTAGGGTCTGATAACTTTGTGGCATTTGTAGACAGGCTTCCCACAGAATGGATTAACGATGACGTTGTTTACAGATGGTTTCTTCAGGGTTCGGATGAACGTAGCATTCCTTTGGTTAAAGCTACTACTGATTCATTAGGTGCAACTGTTGCAACTGATGCTCTTCAGTTAGGTCTTAACAGGGGAATATTCTATATGTGGTTTCCTGAAAGGTATTTTGAGGCTACATCACATATTGTTGGAAATAAGCCTGAAGTATATCAGCTAAGGGTTCTTGAAGATCCTATACAGTTTGATAGTACCTGGAGGTATAAAGTCCAACTTTTCACAGGTGATGATACACTTTGGGTACCTGCTGCTGAATTGGCCAGGAATACAATGTGGTCAGAACTGTTCGGTATGGTTGAACAGGAACTCTCTAAGAGAGGTAGTGGAGTACATCATACTGCACCTTATCAGATGGAGAATGTTTTATCAATGATTCGTAAGAATTATAATGTTCCTGGTAATATGATTTCCAAAGGCAAGAATAAACCACTTGCATTTGCATTCATTGATCAGAATGGTAAAACACAGACCCGCTGGATTGACAAGTTAGGCTGGGACTTCTATGTACAATTTAAAAGGGATAAAGCTCGTTTGATTGGATATGGAAAATCTAATAAATTAGTTGATGGATCGTTTGGTCACTCAGGAGAATCTGGGAATGTTATTCGTTCAGGCTATGGTCTGTATGAACAAATGGAATATGGTAACATATTGTCATATAATACATTCTCTTTGGACATCCTGACAGATTTTGCCATGGATATGTCTTATGGTAAGATTCCTGAGGATAAACGTGAATTTGTAGTAAATACAGGTGAATATGGTGCCTATCAGTTCCATAAAGACGCTGTCAATAAAGCTAATGCTATTACTTATCTGAATACTAATGTCAACATTAAGACAGAAGGAGGTAAGTTAACCTTAGACGAGGGACAGTTCCTCAACTATGTGGCTGTTAATGGTATTAAATTTAAACTGACTATTGACCCTATGAAAGATGGCTATCCTAATACGTTACGTCATCCTGATGGTGGTCTTGCCAGTTCGTATATCTATGAGATTTATGATGTTGGAACTACTGGTGGAAATGCCAATATTTCCAAAGTAAGCGTTAAAGATGAGGAAGAATTTTTTGGTTATGTCCCTGGACTTAGGGATCCATTCTCCCCATATAACAACAGGCCAGAACCCAGGCTGATGGCTACTTCGGTAGACGGTTATTCTGTTTTTAAAGGATTCATCGGAGGTGTTAAAATCACCAATCCTAAGAAAACCGCACGTCTTATTCCGGCAATTCTTCGATAATTAAATTCATGGTAGTAGGGGTACTATATCAGTACCCCTTAACTACTAAAAATCAATAGCAAAGTAAATTTTAATTACAGTATTATGGCAATTAGTAAAGATGAAGCAGTAAGAAAGGGGTATTTGCAGAACAAGAAAGTTTTTTTAAAACCAATAGTTAGAGGTGGAAAGATGATTACGGCACCAGAACATGTTGCGTATTTTCAATATGAAGGTGCTTCTAACTGGTTTCAATTACCTAAAAATGAATTGGGTGCATTAGTTAATCCATTCATTAATGAGGAAGAGAAAGAATTCTTTGAGAAGACATTAGATGTAGATCTTAATGTTAACAAGAAGAAAGATAATTTTTGGCATACCTTCTTTGTGAAGGTTATAAAGGATTACAACCTTATGCATGAAGGATATGTGTTCGATCTATCTGATCCTTTGGATAATCTTCGCTACAGAGTAACGAAGCTTCAACCTATGACAGCCCCATCGTGGGATGAAAAACATAGCAGAGGTGAATATCGTTTTGCTTTGGTAGATGAGGGATATGCTGAAGAAGTTGAACATACTTCTACGAATAAGACTATTGAGGCTTATACTTATCTTGGTAGTATACAGAACTCTGTAAGAGAGATGAAAAATTTTCTAGGAGTTTACTACATGGAGAAAAAAGAGATGAAGTTTGTTCCTGAAGATGCTGATAAAGATTGGCTTAGAAAAGAAGTTAAAAAAGTCATAGATAATGAAATAGATTTGGCATTACAGATAATATCTGATAAAAATGCCAAGATCAAAAACTTTATTCTTGATGCTCTTCGTGCAGGGGCTATTAATAAGTCAGCAAGAAATAAATATGATATTCCTGGAGAAGGAACTTCATATACATATGATGAACTGGTTAGTTATTTGAATGAGGCTGAAAAGATTAAAGCTGATATTTACTTAAAACTTTCAGCTCAAATTAAGGTTTCTAAATAATGACGTTTAATGATATGATGAAGGAAGCGGAACTGCTGTATGAGTCTCTCAACAGCAGTAATGCTCCCGGATTTTTAGAGGAAGAATGGGGACAGCTCTTTACTATTGCCCAGAGAAAAGTAGTTATTAATATCCTAAAAGAGGGGGTTAATAAGAATGCTTTTAATCAGCTGGCAATTAGTCCTCTGATTCAGGAACAGATATATTATGATACTGATTTTGAAGGGGATACTCACTTCAAGGAGACTAACAAACAGACGGTATCACTGAGGCTGAAGTCCACTGTACAGTTTGAGACTAAGTTCTTCTGGATCCTGGATGAATTTGTCATTCTAATGGATACTTCAACGGTCCCAGCAACAAATCATTTTCAGGTACCTGTGAAGAGAATAACTTATGATTTTTACAGGATCAACCTTGATAATCCGTTCAGGACACCTACAGAGGATGATGGTTATTGGTTACTTCAACATAATAATGGAGTTACCATTATAGGTAATAGAGGTCTTGATGGACAGCCTACGGTAACAAGTTATCATATCATAGGAGTATACCACCCAGATAACTACCCGATAGTCTCGGGGGTTACATATCCTCCTCCTCCTGTGGGATTCACTGGTACTCAGGCAAGCGTGTTGAATCCCAGTGTACACCCGAAGATTGTGGAGGAAGCTGTTACTTTGGCAAGGATGTCAGTTACTGATGCTCAGGGATATCAACTGGCAGTAGCAGAATTTAATAAATAATTTAATAAATAAAATATTATGTCTATTCATCGTAAATATCAAGATAGTAAGAATGAACAAAAATGGGCTACTCTTCTGGCTATGTTACCTTCTGAGCTTGTAGCGTCTATGTATGGAGGTAGAACTGATACTACAGTTGGGACTGCTGGTGCAGGTGTAGAGGAGTCTACTAATACTGCAGATCGTGGTACTTATGTGACTTTACTTGTTTTTTCAAATCTTGTTCTTGGAACTCCAACTGCTGGAGGTAATACGGCACATGGAGCATTAATTTACACCTTTCCTACTGGTGCGCATGTTCATCTGGCAACCTGGTTTAGTGTAGGATTAACAATAGGTACAGTTACTACTGATACTCCAGACGTAGGAATTGGAAGTGCTGTTGGTACTGGTGCACAGGATTTACTAAGTGGAGTGGGGGCAACGGCTGAGGATTATATAACAGGTCAGACATGGGCAGTTGCATTAGATGGTGCAGTAACTGAAGTAGGCCCTCTTGGTGCTACTGCAGGTATTTTAACTGGTATTTCACTGAATAAGTTGGCTGATGCAAAGACAGTATATTTAAATGCTGCTGATGGATGGGCAGCTGGAGTAACTGGTAACTTAACAGCTTCTGGATTAGTTGTATTACTCTGGACTAAGATGATTTAATTTTTTAACTTAATTTAATATAATTTAACTATGGCACTTTTGGATCGTATCGTGAAGGCAAATTTTGTACCACCTGGCTACGGACCTAAATTTAAGGTTTATGACTATTGGTATAATATATTGGTGGATAAATTGAATGATGTAGGTACTCTTGGTAGGGTAGATAGTGATCAGCTGAGTGGACTACCTCTCTGTGGATTACCTTCTACTTTGCACATCTTCCTTGATGATTTTGACAAAGGAATTGCTGCTGCAGGCCTGGAAGCATGTTGGACAGTTACAGAAACTGATGCTGGAAATACAGAGGTTATTGTTGATGGTAACGGAGGAATAATTACCCTTACCAACGGTGCAGCAGATGATGATTCTGCATCTCAGATACAGAAGATTGGAGAGAATTTTCAGTTAGTAGCTGGTAAGGAACTTTGGTATGAGGCAAGAGTATATGTCTATAATGCTGCTGCCGATGTCACCAACCTGGATTTTTTCGTAGGTCTTGCAGAGACTGAGGACCTTACTGCTGTTGCAGATAATATGCCAGCTAATGGTGTAGGGTTCAGGAAGACCGATGCTGGTGTAGGAACTGTGTTCCTGACATCATCTGATAACGGGACTAATATTGTGAGTGCTGCGGCAATTACCACTATTGCATCAGGTACCTGGATAAGACTGGGATTTTACTTTAATGGTGGTGCTACTGGTGCTGCTACAATAACACCATACGTTAACGGTGTTGCTGGTAACCCCATTACTAGTGTTACTTATGCTACTATGACCGCTTTGTCACCAATATTTATGGTACGCAATGGTGACGCTGTCAGTACACAGATTTTGAGTGTGGATTATGTATATATAGTCCAGGAAAGATAATTTTTTTGTTTAACTTAATAACTTAATAAGATGTCTATTTTTGAAGATTCTAAAACCGATCTGCATGTAGTCAGGGCTGCTAATGCAACAGCTTTAAGAGCTGCTCTTACTGCTGGTACAATGGGTGGATTTTATGCGACTGGTACTAATGCAGTTCCTGTGGTTGCTGCTTTAACAGCATTGGCTGAGTATGAATACTGCAGTAGGGATACAAGAGGTGCCCTTAGAAAATCTCCAGCATTTACCCCGGAGATGATATTTAATGCAACCTATATGCTTACCACAGCTCGTACTGAACAGATTACATATCTTGGATGGAATGGTGTTGCTGGTGCTATGGATGCTGCTAATTCTACCTATTATGGTCTGAAGATTATCCTGGATCATACTTTTGGGATGTTGAATAACAGCCCTATGATAGTGACTGTTCCTTATAAGACAGATGCTACTGCTACTCAGAGGGAACTTGCTGCTGGTCTTGCTATCGCAGGAACTGCTACATTTAAACGTCAAGCTTTCAAACCGCTGAAAATCGAACGTGTTAATGCTGGTGCAACCCTTTTAGTTCATAATAACCTTGCATTTGTTAATGGAAGTAGCCGTTTCACATCAACTGATGATGATACTCTTACTCTTTTAACTGGGTCAGTCTTGCGTGTTTCCGAACCTGAAGGTGCTCTTGCTCTTACAGACCCATGTTATGTGATTACAGGTAATGATGGTGGAGCTGGTAATGCTCGTATTTACTATCTTGATCAGGAGTTTCAGGGTGCAACTAATGCTGACAATGATACCTGCGAAACTGTAACTGAGGGTGCATGGGGTTTAAAATTCACTGGAATAAGTGTTACTGATGCTAATTTCAATCCTGTAACTGATGAACCTTTTGTCTCATCTTTTACTTTAGAGACAGGTGATTTTACGACTGCTACTGTTACTTATACAACTGCTCCTTTTATTGGAAGAGGTACATATCAACAAGTATCTTACGAAGAAGCTCATATGCAGTTTCAGAACAAGACCCGTGAAGTTTCTGCATATCCTCCTACTGTCAGAGATTTAATGGCTGTAGCTGGTGAAGGTTATAATATATTTACGTTTGATGTAGTAAGAGCTAATTATCTTGATGCTACGACAGGACAAAGACCTCTCTCAAGACATAGGATCAGAATTGCAGTATTATCTACTGTAGCTGCTGAACTTGCAGAATATCTGACAGTTTTGAGTAATCCAGGTATAATGACTGGTAATCCAGCATAGTAATTTAAACTTAATGCCCCTATCCCTAAAGATTGGGGAATTGATGAAGGGGGGAGAAATCTCCCCTTTATTATTAATAATTATTAGATCATCTACTACTTTATATTAGTAAATTTACTATACTAGTATTAGGAAATCTCAAATTTAATTTTTATCTTTGTAAAAATTTGAATAATGAGCTATTCAGATCTTTTTTGCAGATGTATTAAAATAGTACTCAGGAATGAAGGTGGGTATATAAATCACCCAAATGATCCTGGCGGTGAGACTAATTATGGAATAGCTAAGAAGTTTTATCCAGATCTTGATATAAAGAATCTGACTAAGGCTCAGGCTACAGAAATATTCTACAAAGACTACTGGACTCCTATGAACCTTGAAGGAATTCATGATGAAGATCTTGTACTTCAGGTATTTGATTTTGGAGTAAATGCTGGTATAAAAACCTCTATAAAGGTTCTTCAAAGGATAGTTAAGGTTTCAGATGATGGAATAATTGGACCTATGACTCTGGAGGCAATTAATGAGTCAGAGCTTCCTGTATATGATATATTCAAAAAGCGAAGAAAGATATTCTATATGAATCTTGCAGCCAGAAAACCAGAGCTTGAAGTCTTTTTAAATGGTTGGCTTAGGCGTGTTGAAAAAACTAGATTTTATTAAAATAAAAATATATGGCAGTAATTCCCCTTACAATAGAGATAGTAGAGGCTGTAGAAGCCACTAGTTTTAACTTGTATGATCTTACAGTCTGGACTGCACCTTATGCATTTGATTCTACAAAGATCACATCTCTTACCCTTACCTTAGTATATGATAGTATTACCTATACATATCTTTCAGCTGATCTTAAAGCTGAGATGGGTATAGGTGTTACTTATGTAAATCTATGTGGAGCAGCAATAAATTCAGCTTTTGTTGTAACACCGGATCATTTCTATGATGGAGCAACTCAGTTAAATAGTACATATTTTCCTGATGGATATTATGAGATAACCTTATCAGTTGATCATACCTATGCAGGATACGATACTCCTGCAGTTGATACGAGTCATCAGGGATTTCTGGCTGAAAATTATATAATGGCTTCAAAGCTTCCTCTTACAATAGATATAAATAATTTTGACTATGAGGAGAATAGACTACAATTTCTTTGTATAGCCATGCTTCGTGCAGCTACCTGGGCTGCTGAATTAGGTCGTCAAACTGAGTTTGAAGAAATTACCACAAAAGTTAATGACTTCCTGGATGCCAGGAGTATTAATGAAATCTGGTCTGTTTAATATTACCTTGGATATGATCTGGACAGCAACTCTTAAATACGATTTATTAAATAACTGTAAGACATTGACAGTTATATTAGCAACTTCTATTGCCCGTAAATTGGATCTGGGTCAGCCTATAGACGGATATCTTGATGATTTATATTTTATGTGTAATGTTACATTTGCCTTGGAAGAAGCATCTGTAGTATTAGTAGATGCTGATTTTGATTATTTAAACTCTGTATATAATAAGATCCGTAATATACATAATAGGTATAAAGGTCTTATTATACCAGCTCATCATGATGCACATTAACTATGAGAAGGACTAGAAATATAGATTTTGACAATTCATCGTCAGTCTTATTGGGGTATGACCCTACTGTATTAAGTGGATCATCTTCAGGATTTGCTTTATTATCTCATACCCATGGTGCTATAAGTAATTTTTCAGGGATTAATATTACAATGGTTAGTACTGCCAGTAATGGATTGTCTTTATCAGTAGGAGATCCAAGTGCTGCATCTAATTCTGTATATGTAACAGGTCCTAATCTTACACTTTCGAGTCTGGGAATAAGTACAACCATTGGAGTAACAGGATTACAACCTGCAGGTGCTTATCTAACTACAGCTGCATTATCAGAGCATGCTCATGGTAATATTGCTAATGCATCAGGGAATATAGCAGGCACTATAACTGATACTGGGTGGTCATTAAGTATTCCAGATTTTCTATTAACTGCTGCAGAGTCTGATCATACTCATACTTATATGGGTACTGGGACTACAGTAGGGGCAACTGCAGGCACATTATTTAAAATGACTGCAAATTCTGATGGATTAAGTGTCAGAGTTCCTCCTTATCTTACTACAGCTGCCAGTGTATCTCATACACATGGAACCTTTGCAGGAACTAATATAACCAGGGTATACTCCTCTACAGATGGCTTAAGATTATCTGTTGCACCTAGTATTGGCACTAATACAAGTTCAAATACAGTTTCAGGTTCTACTTTCTATTTGGCAGGAAATAGTTCCGGATTAACAGTAAGCATTCCTAAGTTTATTACTACTCAGAAGTTTACTGAGTATGGAAGTAATTATGTCTTCTCTGGATTTTCAAGTTCTTCATCTCATACTGATGGTATTCCTTATGGATTGTCTCTAACTGCACAACCAGGTAACTTGTTAAGTTTGTCTGATGGAGGTGTGGAAAGTCTTACCAGTAGTGGTGCATCCGGATATATACTTATATCGTCAGGTACAGCTATGTTGGTTGGTAGTGATAATATTACATTAGTCCAGGATGGTAATAGAATAGCATTCATAGGAGCAGCCTCTGGTACTGATGCTGGTATAGCTTTCTCTATGAGTACCTCGAATACCTCTGGTGCTGCCTCACTTATAGCTGC
>Ga0105104_10000246_pt1 | contig 41603 bp, 31 predicted proteins | sample PPLLaktember2015_3_FD_87034 | JGI IMG/M metagenome (GOLD analysis project Ga0105104, IMG submission 87034) | Freshwater sediment microbial communities from Prairie Pothole Lake near Jamestown, North Dakota, USA - PPLs Lake P7 Core (6) Depth... | ecosystem: Environmental > Aquatic > Freshwater >... | reverse complement strand
CGGCGAAGGGGTGAAGTGGAAGGGGAAACCGACTACAGCCCCCTGGATTTGAATTTAACTCGAATATTAGTCTTAACTTAGCAGCATTCGGGACAGTCAAGAAAATACCCCGGTGGCCGGTTTGATTTTAGAAATGCCCGGTTTCCACAATTTCCTGTGATCCGTAGGAAATTCCCTTTTATTGTTTTTTTTTGTTGATTATTTTCTTGATTTTTTGTAAAATGGAATATTGAAATGAAATGAACTCGAATCAATGGAGACGTGAGGGGTAATGTCACATTCGATAATTAACCGATTTAATCGATGCTTCACAGCCAAACAAGCCAAACAAAATTATCCGTTTAAGGCGGTCGAACAACATGATTCATAATCCTTATTACTACACCGGCCCGCTGGACCCTGAGGAGCATAAGTTAGTTTTTGTCCCCAGGTCTGAAGAAATTTCAAAAATAATAAATAAAATAACCTGGAATCAATACTGGGCCATATTGGGCCCCCGGCAGATCGGAAAGTCAACCTTTCTTCGCCAGATTCAACATAGCCACCCCCAAGCCCGTTACATTTACATCGACATGTCATTGTTCCATAATATGGAGAGCGAAGAATTATTCTACTTAAATTTAATCGAAAGGCTCAAAAACAGTGTTCCTCACGAAGCCATGCCCAATGTCGATTTTCATTCAAAAGTGGGTACTCCCCCAGAAAAAATGCTGGATATTCTCAACAAATTCAAACCGATTAACCATTCTCAACCCATTGTGTTTCTTTTTGATGAAATTGAATGGGTCCCTTTTTTTAAAAACCTTCTCATGTTATGGAGAGCGATATACCACGAAAAACACCAAAAAGAGAACTTAAAAAAATATGTGGTAATGATTGCCGGAGCCATAGATCTTGTAAAAGAAACCATAGAGGCTGGGTCACCCTTTTTCAATATTGCAAATCCCCTTTACTTGAAGGATTTTGAGTACCCGGATGCTAAACGTTTGATTGAAAAACCCCTTCAACATTTGAATATTTCGATAGAGGAAGAGGATGAAAAATTTATGATTTATCATCTAAATGGCCACCCCCAACTTTTACAGCATCTCTGCTCCATACTTGTCGAGAATGCAATGAAAGGGAACCGGTCGATTTCTCGGAAAGATATCGATAAAGCCCTGGATGAGCTATATAAAATCAATACAAACCTTGCTTTGCTTAAATATGAAGTCCAGGGTAACCCGGAACTCGAAGATTTGGTGAAAAAAGTATTGAAAGGCAAGGTTATCAACTATTCTCCCTATTTCCATTATACATATTCAGGCACAGGGCCAATTATCGAAGGAGCAGTAGTTGAAGGAAAGCAAAAATCCTGCTCCATACGAAATGATGCCTATAAAGAATACCTGTCTGCCATCCTGCAATGATGACCTATACTTCGGAAAATTAATGAAGGAAATTCGAAAATGCACGTGGTGAAATCAATTGGAATCATATGGATAAAATAGGGCGGATTTCCCAAATTTTCGGTTCAGTCGTGGATGTGGATTTTAAAATAGGCGAATTACCGGGTATTTTCAACGAGTTGCGGGTTATGCACAACGATATGGAAATATTATCCCTGGAGGTGGCGCTTCATATACTGGAAAGGAGTTATCTGACGAAGATCGGTGTATTGTGAATAGAGCCAGGAAAGTTCAACGCTTTCTCACACAGCCCTTTTTTATCGCAGAATTCAATACGAATATGCCTGGAAGGTATGTAAGCCGCGAGGATACCATCAAGGGGTGTGCACAAATCATATCCGGCGAATTGGATAACTACCCGGAACAGGCCTTCTATATGGTTGGAACCATCGAGGAAGCCATTGAAAAGGCAAAAACAATCTGAGGGAGAAGCCGTAGATTTTTTTTCGAAGATATCTTGAACATTTTCCCTATTTCTATTAAAATATAGCTTTGAAATGAATAATATGCGAGTACTTTATGAATAATGATAAATCCGAACAAGGGAGTTATGTGGTGGAGTTCTTATATATAGAGAACATATACAGCTTACAGCTATTCAAGGGGATATTAATATGGTGAATAATAAGCAACAGATATTGAGCAACACATTAATCAAGGAGGAAATCGACGCAAATCATCCTAAAATCGCCAACCCTTATCACCCTAATGACCTGGAATCCGCCCATGGCTTAAACCATGAGGGAATTATCGACCAGGTCATCGAGATCCTCGATAAAAAAGAGAACAGTCGAATTATTGTCATTTCCGGGAACCCCGGATCAGGGAAAACCAGCACCCTGAAACACATGGAGAAGTCTGAAAAAATCAACAAAATAAAAATTATTCCCATCTTTATCGATACCCAGAAATACAATCAAAATGACCTGAATGAACTATTTCTCCAGTTTTATAAAGAAACCGGCGATTTGGTGGGAAAAGCCACGGGGAAAAGCATTAACCGCCCCATCTATTCCAAAAAAAGCGAAGACTCGGATATTTATGGAGAACTGAAATCCTTTTTCTTAATCCTGGATTCGATTATCGAACAAGATTCCACGCTTTTGTTTATCCTGGATGACTTCGACAATTTTATTTCAAAATTTCCCCAGCAATCCCTGGAGAATTTGTTCAAATATCTCCGTAAAATGGAAAGAAACTGGTCCAATTATGCATTGATCCTATCCGTATCGAAATCCTTCGAAAATACCGTTGTTAAAGAACCTCTCAGCGGCATACTCAACGATGCATTTTATATCGATGTTGAAAATGTACTGGATGACCACCGAATCCGTGATGCCATTATCGAACCGGTTCAATCCTGGCTGAATTTTAATGATGAAGCGGTGAATCGGATTATTTTCTTGAGCGGGAAAAATTTTTACTTCCAGCAGTTGATCTGTTTCCACCTGGTGAAATATTTGAATAAGAGACAACTTAAGCAATGCTCGAAAAAGGTCATCGACGAGGCTGTGCATGAATTCCTCAGCGCTGACAGGAAGGAATTCGACCACGCCTGGAATAACATATTAACCATCGACAGCCGATTAATTGTATCCGGCCTGGCAGACCCGGCAATTATGGAAACCCTCGATAAATACGTTTACATTGGGAAAAACTCCCTTTTGCATGACGTTTTCAAGGATTCCCTCCCGGATAAAATAAAAAAACTCCAGGAATTGGGTTTTCTAACAGCATTGGATGACTTACGGTTCCTGCATTCTCCCTTCAGTATTCCCATGTATGGGATGTGGGTCCGGCAAAAACACCCGTTTATTAAAACAGTCTTCCAGCACATCGATTCCATAGCCGAATCGGTGGATTTGAGTAAAGTTCTCGATTTGATCCAAAAAACACCCGCCGATAAATTAGACCCTTATAACGCTGATGCCATTACAGAATTAATCGAGAAATGGCTCTCCCTTCAGCAAAGTATTCAGCTAAACGGGGGGGGGAGCCGTAAAATTAAATCGATGCAAGATTTTCTCAAAACTTTTTGCCAATATCTTGAGCTTACCTTAAATGGTAAACATCAATCCAGTGAGAACTCGTTTATCATCGATATCTCATCCGTAAACATCGCCAGTTTAAAAGATGCTTATTGTTTTATCCAGGATAAAGCGGATTTAAAAGCGGAGGATATCTCTATTATCGAAGATGCAGCTTCAAATCTCACTGAAGAGAACTCAACCGACCGGCTGACCATTTTTTTCTACTTCCGCAAATCGGATATAGTTGAAAATCTTGTGAAAAAGCCCTATTTGAATTTGATCACCATCGACGAAAATACCATGAAGCGGATTATTCTATCCGAAAAAGAAAAATTCCGCGACACCTTTAAGAAAGTAATTTTAAGTAAACTATCCTTGACAAAAATATCTCCATACAAACCCGCAGGCCCTGCAAAAGTCACGTTTTATGGACGGATCGACTCCCTCAATCAACTAAGCAATACCAAGTCCACAAGCTATGCTGTCATTGGGTCCCGAAAAATCGGGAAAACATCCCTCCTCCTCAAATTGACGGAGAACCCACCCCGGAATATCCATTATATTTACATATCGGCGGAATTAGAATTTGCAAAAGGAAAAAATTACCGTTCCTTCCTCAAAAATATCTTGAGTCTACTATCTTTTACTATTAGTAAAAAAGTCAATTTTGGAATATTGGATTATGGGAGAGAGATCGATAAATTCTCTAAAATTATCCAGCAGCTTTCAAGAGAGGGGAAACGAATCGTTATTGTTGTCGATGAAGCCGATTTCATGGTAGAATTCGACCAAAAACATGAATTTAAACTCATTCGAATGTTTCGTTTTCTATCCCAAAAGGATTTTTGCCAATTTATTTTTGCCGGTTTTCGAACATTATACAGGTGCAAGAGGGATATCGATAATCCCTTTCATAATTTTGGAGTGGAAATCCCCCTCAAACCCCTGGAACGTGATCCGGCAATAGACTTAATCACCAAACCCCTGGAAAATATGGGAATCAAGTATGGTAATCCTGAAGATCGTGAATCCATACTGGATTACACATCATGCCATCCCATGCTGCTTCAATTTTTTTGTCAGCAACTAATAGCAAAGATAGAAAAACACCCGAATGTGGATGGCCGCAGGACAATTTTCAAAGAAGATATCGAAGCTGTTATGGATAAGGAGTATGAACAGTTTATCATGGAAGAGGTATATATGTTTACCTCTGAGTTGGAACCCATCAACCGGTTCATTCTCATTATACTGGCTGAAGATCAAAACAGGAAAAAATATTTTTCCCCGGATGAAATCTGGGATAAACTGGGTCAAGATGGAATTAAAATCCCTCGAAATGAAATTCACCATCACATGAAAATCCTGGTCATGCGGTTTATACTTATCGATGACGGCAAAGACCGCTACTCCTTTGCCCTACCTTTTTTCCCCGACATGATCCGGAAGAGAAACGATATCAACCTGAAAGAGACTACACGCAAGGAGATACGCGAAGGTGCAAAACAATCCTTATAAATTCAGTGAACCCCTGGACCCCAACCTGGATGAACCGGTTTGTATTCAAAGAGAGGAAACAGTTAATAAAATTATCGAAGGAGTTGTCTTCCAAAACGACTATTGGGTCATATACGGCTCCAATTATAGTGGAAAAACCACACTTTTTAAACTCATTAAAGCCAATTACCCCCGCGCTCACTATGTTTATGTGGATTTTAATGCCAAACCAGGTATTGACAAAACGGTTTTTTACGCCGAGCTGTATCGATCTATCATTAAGGAAACCGCTTCGAATCAAAGCTCTTTGGATTTAACCCATCGATATTTCCAGGGAGATAATCCCGATATTCAATTCTTCAAATTGTTAAGACAGGTTACCTTCTCCAAACCCGGTAAAAAAATAATTTTGTTTTTTGACAATATCGAATACCTCTCATTCTACAAAGATTTCCTGATATTGTGGAGAAAAATTTTTATTGAACGCCAAATACATGGAGAGTTAAAAAAATATTCAGTTATAATAACCGGGCCAAACAGCCTAATCGCATTAACCATAGGCACCGGCTCACCGTTTAATATTGCAAAAACCATGTATCTATCGGATTTCACAACGGTGGAGAGCTGCTCGCTCATCGATAAACCGCTCCAGCAAATGGGAATATCTATCGAACCTGATGCCAGGGAATTCATTTTAAACCAGGTGGCGGGCCACCCCCAAATGCTCCAGCATCTCTGCCATATCCTGGTGGAAAAAACTGTTGAATCGGGATCAAAGGGAATCATTACAATAGAGGATGTCCAAAATGCGATAGATATTCTTCTTGGCGAAAGCCATTGTCTTCGATTACTCCAACAGGATATCGAGACCAATGAAAAGCTTAAATCCTTATTAACTGCCCTCTGCCAGGGAGAGAAAAAAAAGTTTCTTGCCTACCAGGAGTTCTCGACCTTCGGTGCAGGCGCTGTCGTGGAGAAAAATTATAATTGCGTCTTTCGAAACCCGGTTTATGAACGGTTCATCCGGGATTTTTTAAAAATCCCCAGTTAAATCAAGGTCTAAAAGGAGGTCATTTTGCCACAATTGCCGGATAAGTCGCGACAAAGAGAGAAGTTGAATTTACAGGAAATCGCAGAATTGGCTCAAATCCCGGAAGTTGAAAATTTTCTTGTGCGAGCTGTGGAAGATGCTAAAGAACAATTTAAAGACGAAATCGAGCGCTATCGAAAAATCGTGCTGCCCACTTTTTCAGATGGAGTTTCGAAAGATAAATCTTTCTTTTTTGAAATGACCCGTGTGGATGACCCTACAAATGAAGCGGGATTCCGATGGGAATTGGGAAAATTCAGACTTCAACCTCACATCGCCGCCATTCTCGAACAATTCGCCCAGGAAGTCGAAAATTCCCCGGTGATCCCCCAACAGCAGCAGGAGAAAATACTAAAATCTCTTACCACCGAGAAGAATTTTAAAGTGACTTTTATGAAAAACGACGATTCTCGCGTTGTCGGTTTTATCGAAGAAATGGCAGAGGAAGAAAAAGAAAAAACATTAATCCCAATGAACCAATTAAAAGAAGAAGGCTTTTTAATCAAAGAGACTCAAGGCACCATCAAATTAAATATTTCCAAAATCCCTTCTCCTGTCTTTAAAGAAGAGATATACCGGAAAATCCTCGATTTAATGGAAAAAGACGATAAAGCCCGGAACGATATCATTTTTTATTATTCGATGGTCCAGAGATCAAAGGGTGAGCCGTTTTGATATGATAGCCTTTACTTCGAATCGAGGAGAAAGATGTTAAAAATTGGATTCGATGAGGTCCTTTTCTTTTTTTGAAAAAGTGATATAATCCCCGACTTTTCGGCCCATAATACCGTCATTGGTAATATAAACAATCGCAGCACCATCCTCTTTTAAGTCTTTAATCCTCTCGGTAAAGTGCTTGATAAAACTCATGGGCATCCCTTTGTTGAATTCATGGAATACATAGATGGGGGCTTTCTTGAGGAGGCCGGTTTCAAATGAAATAAGCCCTTTCACTTGATCGCTGAGGTCGCCAAATTTTTTCCATTTCAAACTATTTAAACGAGTCCGGTCACTCAGCATCTTCATCTCACCCCTGGAGGGTTTCAACGACTGTTTGATAAAGGTTACCCATGTGCCGACTCTTATGTCGGTAGGAAAGTACTCGGCAGGGCAAAATAATACGAAGTCTGATTTTTTATCCGATGTGGCCATATTTTGGCCGCGCACAGTTACGGGTCCCAGGTTCTGCCGGTTTTGACCGGACAAAACACTGTACAGGTAATTGCCGATTGTTTTTTTTATATTGGTCAGGATCACATTGGATTGATAAAACTCAACGTCGATATCCAATTCCTTGAGCTCTTCTCTTTCAGCCTGGGCCATTTTTGAAGAAAATAACGAGCGTCTGAATAACCAATAAGACAATTGAGATAGAAGGATAAAATAAATGACTGACAGAAGAAAACCCCACACAAAGCCCGTAATGGGAAGGCGACTCTTCCCATAAAAAATATTCTCGTCTCCCTTGATAAAGTTTTTCAATTTTCCTGGGCCCTTTTCTTCTTTGTTTACATGCAGATAATTTTTATAATAATAGAATTTCAAAAACCGCAATTTGGTTTCAACCGCGTTGCGATAGAAAGAAATGATATTACGGAACCCCCCGCTGCTGATTTCGTTGTTGAGGGATAGGTAAAAAGCTGTAGGGAAAAAGGTAGAAATAGTTTGAAAAACGTTGGCCGTGGATTCCATTTGGCTGCACATATCCAGTTCCGTTTTCATAATTTTGTAAAATTCTACGGAAAAGTACCGGTCAATAATTTTTTTGATCAGTTTTTTTTGCTCGGATATCTTTTCTTCTTTAGTCAGCGTTTTTGCACGTTCGGACAGTTCACCGAATTCTTTTGCAGCGTATATTTCACTTTCCATCAACAGCGTGAGTTTCGTCATCTCAGATTTATAAATCGAATCCCGGATAGTACTCACCGATTTTTTCTGGGTAATCTCGGACAGGATTGCCGGTATCATATAAACCAGGAAAAACCAGGCGATCATAATAATGACAAAACCCGGGGTTTTGGTTTCCCAATTGGCGACAATGGTCCCGATTAAAAAGAAGAAGACCAACATCATTAACATGACGATCCAGTATAATGAAAGAAAGGCGATGTGTTCCTGGTCTAAATGGAAATTCAACACGATACTCGACCATAGGATAGTAAACAAAAGTACAGCAGAAAAATAAGAACACAGCAAGATCAACCGTGAAACCCGGATATAAGAAAATACCTTCCTGTGGGTATAAACGGATGCCTGGTAACGGATATACACCTTGTGGCGAAACGCATCAAAACCATAATAAAGAGCCATCAAGCTTCCCAGTATAAAGATAATACCGGAAAAATCCACCCGCTCCGTTAGCGATTGGGAAAACACCTGCCGTCCCTTAAATAAAGTGTAGATATCGATTTTTTCACCCGAATCGATCCGGCAGGAAAACTCCTTAGCCGGCGTGGAATTATTAAAAAAAACAAAGAGGGGAGAGGGCATGAATAACAACCTAAATCCATACCCTCCATACTGAGAGTAATTTTGAAGTTGCTGGACCTTTCGATTCTCAATCTCTTGAAACTCCTTTTTACTGCTTTCAAGGCCCCTATACTGGGAAATACCGGTATGAACCGTGTACAGGGAAAGAAATAAAAAGAGAACCATTACAACGCTATTCCTCACTGAAACCAGCCGCTTGAGCTCAAGAATGAAAAAAGATAGAAAAGTTCTCATAGAGTGATTTTTTTACTCTCTTGTTCAATTTCTCGAAAAATTTGCGCCAGGTAAGACCCATATTGATGTGACTCCGATTGAATCCGACTCAGGTTCCATATATCGAACTCCCTGGGGAAAGCATTAGCTTCCAACCTGGTTTTAATGGAGTAAGAATACTCGAGCATATGATTGATATAACCAATCACAACATCGAAGAGCGCTGTAGATTTTTCTTCTTCCATCGTTTCTTTAATTTTATCCACAATATTGTCATTCAAGCTGTTTTTAGAGCAAAAATCAGCATAATCGAATTTTTTGAATTTTGCTATATAATCATGGTTTAGTTGAGCTTTTCCTGATTCGGCTTTTATTTGATAGTAATATTCCCGTGCCTTTTCCAGTTCAGAAATTACACTTTGAATATTGCTTTTGAGTTTTATGTAATCTTGATCGCTATTTTCAGACAATTCAATGTTTTCAAGGAAAGAAAAAATGGAAGAATAGGCTTTCATCATGCGCGATGCACCTTTTATATTTAGCCCTTCAATATATTGGGATATTTCGGGTTCAAATTTTGCCGGCATGGAAATAAGAAGCGGTTTATCATTTAGGAGGTAGCCCCCAATAAGAATAGTATTGGGAAAAAAGGACCCCCAATTCGCAACAGTTCGATTCTCTATAAATATATGTCCTATGCCATTTAAATAAGTAAATGCAGCAAGTTTTTGGGAAGAGGCCAGAAAACCGACTGCGATCATACCCATAATGAATATTGTCTTGAGTGTCTTATTTTTCATTTTATCCTCATTTTCTTTTCATGTCTATTATAATTCAATAGAGAAGAAATTTCAATTATTTTTTATTTTTTCACACGCTTGGTTATCGTTTTTCCTGCGAGAGACAGCCGCCTATGACCGATTACTAAAGAAAATTTGAACTATTCCATTTCATTTTTTCTCCAGGTTTTTTCCCAATTTTGATTTATTGGAGCGCTTCAGATGCTTTTTCCTTTTTAAAAAATTATTCCAAAGAAAAATCGCTAAGATCAAAATTGAGATGGTTGTAACAATTATGAGGGGTACTCCTTTAATTTTGAAAACGAACTTAATTATGGGCAGGGAGGAAAGAATAATAAGTAATTCGATTATTGATTTGATTAATTCAAAATCAATTTTCTTTTTTTGGGGAGGGGTATTTTCAAGGATATCTTCTATCGCCATTTCGTAAACTTTATTTCTAATTTTACAATAGGAGTCGGTCTCTTTGATGGCCCCGGATCCCAATAAGGCATATTCTTTGACCGGGAAAAATTTTCGCTTTTTTCCATTAATAACGTCTTTGACTAGTTCTATCAGTTCTTCATTCTGTTCGATGGCTGTTTTTAAAGGATCAAGGCTGGTATTGCGCTGGAAAATTGTTTCGATTGCGTTTTCGACATCTTGTTCAACTATTGGCTTAGAGGTAGAAATCGCTTGTTCTACCAATAAATAGCAAGCATGCTGGAACATTTGAGGGTGGCCATCCAATTGCTCTAATAAAAAATTTGCAGCTTCCTTTGTAATTTCTAATTTCCCGATTTTTTTTTTATTATTCATTTTGCTTAAAAAACTACCATTAGGGTGGGTTTCGATGATATCGAACAGCTTCTTTAAAAGCTGCATGCTTTCTTTTTCTTTAAAATCGCTCAATAACAATGTTTGAGTCACAAAAGGGGAAGTTGGCCCCATCGTTAATTTAACCAATTCTTCAGCACCGGCAGTAATCACAATGTATTTTTTTAAGTTATTGTTCCATTGCCGCTCGCTGAAGACTTTCCTCCATAACTGTAAAAACTCTTTTAAATATGGCATCCCATCGATTTCGTCGAATATAAAAACGATCCGATTGTCGTCCTTGGGGACGAAATTCTCAAGAAATCGGAAAAAATCGAGATCCGGGTATTCGTTGGTGATGATTTTTTCATCGATATTTTGCTTGGAAATTTTCTTATCATTGATTTGCTTGATTAATTCTCTAAAAAGACTCTTTTTATCGTAGGCTACCTCCAGGTTTAAAAAGATCGTATGGCATGATGGCGATAATTTTTCCATGAGCAGCCGCAAGAAGGTCGTTTTCCCGATTTGCCGCGGCCCCAGGATCGACCAATAATCACCTCTCTCAATCCCGGCGATAACTTTATTCACCTCGCTTTCACGAGGAATACAAACAAGCACATCATTTTCAGGGTCCAATGGACCGAGGTAAACATAGGGGTTTTTAATTGCCTGCGTATCGCGTTTTCCCGGAGAATTTTCTTTTTTTAGTTCCATTTTTTTTCACCTCCCAAAGTTTGCCTTTTTGTAATTTAGGGCGTTCAAGCCGAGGAAACCGGGAACGGGTAAGTAGTAAGCATCGATGTCTCTTGTCATTTATTCTTATCCTTATTATTCTATTATACGTTAGGAGGAAAAATAATTCAAGCGTATATTTTTTTCATGGATATCAACTTGGAGGCAAACATTAACTCCATCTATGGCAGCAACTTTTTTAAATAGCACATATTGGAAAGCTCTGCTTTTCTTGATTATTTTTTTGATTTTTTGTAAAATGAGATATTGACAATAAGGATGTTGATTACTTGGAGGCGCGAGAGGCAACCGCGAATCAGAAACATCGTTAATAATAAGAAGCGAGACTGAAACCAGATGAATAAAAAAGGGCAGATTTCCCAGGTATTCGGTTCAGTAGTGGACGTGGATTTTAAAAGCGGGACATTACCGGATATTCTTAACGAGCTGCGAGTTATCTATAACGGCAGGGAAATACTATCCCTGGAGGTGGCACTTCACATCGGGAAAAAAAGGGTTCGAACTCTCGCTGTAGGTCCTCCATGTTTTGAATCGCTCGGTATGGGACTATATCGGGGGATGATGGTAGAAGATACGGGTCGCCCGATCTCTGTCCCGGTGGGAAAAGAATTGCTCGGCAGGGTTGTTAATGCCCTGGGTCAGCCCATAGACAACGGAGAAGAGATTTCAGCAGCGACTCGCCTTCCCATTTATCGTCCTGTACCTGGTTATAAAAGTATAATCACAGATAAAGATATTTTTGAAACAGGCATAAAAGCCATCGATCTTTTATGCCCGTTTCGAAAAGGGGGCAAAATCGGCATGTTTGGAGGAGCCGGTGTAGGTAAAACAGCGCTGATGGGCGAAATGGTTCATAACCTGGCTGTAAAACACCACGGCTATTCTGTTTTTGCAGGCGTTGGAGAAAGAATCATCGAAGGAAATCTGCAATATATCATACTAAAACAACTCCATCTGCTGGACAAAACCATCATGATTTTCGGGAATATGAATGAACCTCCGGGTGTCCGATTACGTACTGCATTAACAGCAATTACAATGGCGGAATACCTCCGGGATATTGAAGGGCAGGATATCCTTTTTTTTATCGATAATATCTTTCGTTTTACCCTGGCAGGAGCTGAGGTCTCTTCAACGCTGGGGCGACTCTCTTCATATTTCGGTTATCAACCCACTCTGGCTACAGAAATGGGAAAATTGCAAGAACGCATTGTTTCAACCGAAAAAGGATATATCACCTCCGTTCAAGCGATTTATGTTCCCGCCGATGATTATTCAGATCCGGCAATATCCGCCCTTCATCCTCATCTTGATGCATTTGTTCACCTGGATCGAGAAATTTATGAGCAAGGATTAACTCCGGCTATCAACCCTTTGAATTCCACGTCAAATATTTTAATCCCAGGTATTATCGGAGAAGAGCATTATCAGGTCGCAAATAAAGTCAAACAAATTCTCCAGGAATATGAGGATTTAAAATACATCATCCGGTTATTCGGGGAAAAGGAGTTATCCGATGAAGATCGCTGTATAGTGAATAGGGCCAGGAAAATCCACCGTTTTCTCACGCAGCCTTTTTTTATCGCCGAATTTAATACGAATATGTCTGGAAGGTATGTAACCCGCGAAGATACCATCAAGGGGTGCGGCCGGATTATATCCGGTGAAATGGATGACTGCCCGGAACAGGCTTTTTATATGGTTGGAAGCATTGAGGAAGCCATTGAAAAAGCAAAAAATATTGGATAATTCTCAGGTCCTTCTGCAATATGAGCTTGGTGAGAAATGTACTTTTTGAGTTCCAGTTCGATGGGGTGAGTAATTCCAATAATCCACGGTGAAATTCAACTCTTATTCTTTCTTAGGTACTGAAAATCTAATGATTGTTAGAAATCTATTTTAATTGGTTATCGATGCTCAGCTCTAAGTTTTTTAATTCTTCGGTACTTTTTATTTGCTTTGCCTTTTCAATGTATATCCTGGCTTTGAAGTACTTTTTTTTCGTAAAAAGATCATACGCTTTGTTGAGATTTTCAGAAAATTCACGGTCCAGTTCTCGTTTTGAATCTCTTAATTGTTTTTCTATTATAAGAAGTTCGTCCGCTTGTTTTTTTGTTCTTCTTAAGGTTTTATATTTTCTGATCGATTGAAGAGCATTTTCGATTGTCGGGTAGTTTTTATTGGGTTCGTCCAGGATTCTTTTTAATTCGCTCAATTGGGATGGGGATAATACGGCAGGTTGATGGTCATATTTTATTTTAATATCGGATGATTGTTGGGAAGACTTTTGCTTACTCTTCTGATGCGCTTTTCCCGGTGAAAAGAGAAAGAACAAAGATGCAGTAAGAATTATTATGATCCCTATTGCCATGAGCCATTTATTTCTATCCTTGAGAATGTGATTAATTCGATGGATAAAGGGCAATTGCTCATGGCTTTCGAGTGTCTTTCCATTCGCATCTTTGAATTGTTCTTTATTGGGGGGCTGAGTGGAAGGCATATTTATATCGCCCGGCTCTTTCAAGATACCTGGATTCGATGCAATGATTTGAGTATTAATGGGTTGCAATGGGGTTTTCGAAACTAGTTTCTTTAATTCCCGAAATTGGATAACGTTTTCAATCCGATGCTCCTTTTTTTTGGCCATCATCTTGTCGATCAGCAATTGATAAATACTCAATTCATCGGGAAGCTTTGGGATGGGCTCATCAAAGTGTTTTAGCAGTAATTCGATCTGGCTTTCACTTTCATATGGTTTTTTCCCCGTAAGCATTTCAAACAATACAGCTCCCAGGGAGTAGGTATCGGTTCGTACGTCCACACTGCGGGGGTGTTGAATTTGCTCTGGGCTCATGTAATCAAATGTCCCGATAATCATCCCACTTCGAGTTGGATTAACTTTACTTGTATTACCGGGATTTCGGCTTGCCCCAAAATCCACAAGTACAGGGGTATCATTCCTGAACATAATGTTATCCGGTTTGATATCCCTGTGGATGACATTATTATTATGAGCGAAATCGAGGGCTTCAAATATTTTATCAATGATATCCAGGGCCAATTGGGGAGGAATCCTGCGCTGCGAATCCGGGTTTGATTTTTCCTGCATTTTATCCCGCAGTGATTCTTCCAGGTATTCCATTACAATATAATAATATCTCCCTGCTTTCCCAAATTGGATAATCTTTACTATATTGGGGTGGATAAACTTAGCAATGATCTTAGATTCTTTTTCAAACCGTTCGATTGTTCCCAAATCATGGAATAAAATTGAATCAAGTATCTTTATAGCAACAGTTCTATCGAATTCTTCCTGTATTCCCATATATACGATTGTATTATGGCCCCTTCCTATTTCGCTGACGAAATGAAAGCCATCAATTTCAGGTATCAAGTTCATTCAATTTTGTTCCTCTGTATTTTTAATAAAACTTAGTAGAACGATTATCTCACTTTCTGAAATTTTTTGCAAATCCAAGTTTTGAGTATCAGTAATTCTTTGAATTTTTATCTTTTCCTAAAAATAATGTTTGCGTTTTTGAATTTACTGGATTTGAAGGTTTGTTGTAGCTTCTTTTAGGTAAGCCTCTTTCATTTTCTTCCAATGTTCTGGTTCAATGGTTTTTATATCTCCAGTAGCGGGGTCGAATTCCGTGCCTGTCAAAGCAGCGATTTTGAGTTTTATTAGGTCTAAAGGAAAATTATAATTGTTGTCATTTTTTCTTTCTCCAATCGCCCACAAGCGGGCGGTTCCATCTGTACTCCAGGTGATAATCTTCGTCTCTTCACGGCTAAACGTCGCACCCTCTATCCTACTATTATGTACCATTGGAATGCCAATTGGTTTTCCGGATTTCATATCCCATAATCGAGCGGTTTTATCATCGCTCCATGTAAGAAGCTTCGTCTCATCCCTGTTGAAAATCACACCCTTAACATTCCCACCATGCTTTATTGGGGCTTCGGTAGGCTTTCCATTTTGAGCATCATATAATTGGACGGTTCCGTCTGTGCTCCAGGTGAGAATTCTCGTTTCATCACTATTGAAAGTCGCACCATTGACTATACTATATTGAATTAGGGAGAATCCTCTGTAATTAATATCCTTCACATACCATAATTTGACGGTACTAATTTTAGATTTTTCTTTATTATCTTCACGATCAATACTCCATGCAAGAATCTGGGTTCCATTCCGCTTGAAGATCGCGCCCTTGACTATTCCATCGTGTTTCATTGGTACGCCGATGGGTTTGCCGGTTTTTGCATCCCACAGCCGGGCAGTTTTATCATTACTCCAGGTGAGAATCATCGTCTCATCGCTATTGAAGGCAGCGCCATTAACTGCTGCATCATGTTTCATTGGTACGTCGATGGGTTTGCCGGTTTTTGCTTCCCACAGTCGGGCAGTTTTATCATTACTCCAGGTGAGAATTTTCGTTTCATCTTTGTTAAAAATCGCACCATTTACCGAGTCTCCATGTTTCATGGATTCATTGATAGGCTTCCTGGTTTGAACATCCCACAACTGGGCAGTTGTGTCTAAACTCCATGTGAGAATTTTCGATTCATCCCGGGTAAACATCGCACCGTTAACTTGATCATTGTGTGATATAGAGAAACCGGTGGAATTTCCAGAGTTCGCATCCCATAGCTGAACATTCCCATTTATAGAAGAGAAAAATTTATTTTGACTCCATGTGAGAATAAGGGTTTCATCTCGGTTGAATGTCGCCCCTAAAACATATCCTTTGTGTTTCATCGGGTAGCCTTTTAATTTACCGGTCTTTGTATCCCACAAGCGGGTTGTACCATCTTCGCTGCATGTAAGTATTTTTGTCTCGTCCCGGTTGAACACTGTTTTATAGACAACTCCTTCATGTTTAAATATATGCACTAATTCTTTTTTGTCCCACAGATTATTCAATTCCTGTAAATAACCTTTCCTGGCTTCCGGTTTTGTGGTTATTGATGCTGCTTCAGCCAACCAATGCAATGCCTTCAATGAATCCCCGTTTTTCTTGGCTTCGCGTGCACTGTTACTGTAGTTCATCGCCAACTGGTCCTGTGTCTCTTCGTTTTGTTTATTATTAACGTACCAGAAAAATATCATTCCTATGGATATAAACAATACCACAACCCGAAACAACCGCGACCGTTTGCCTGCTTTCGTTCTGATTAATTGAAGTTCCCTGGCATTTTCGGCTTCTTTTTGCACCCTTTCCTGTTCTTTTCTTTGTTCAGATTCCCGGTACGCCAATCCGGCTCGGATAAATTCTTTTACTGTTTCATCCAGGCACTGGGAATAGGAATTTAAAGAGTTTTCTATATGGGCAAGCCGTACACCCCTGTAGAGAAAATCGGAGTTCTTACCAGATTGATACCATTCACGCACTTCTTGTCGAATTAAACCTAAATGCCTCGATACCTCTATCCAATCAGCCATCCAGTGTTTGAGGCGGCCCCATTTGTGGATCAATGACTCATGTGCGACATCGACCATATCTCGGCCGTGGCCTGGGTCCCGCATCACGGTGAAGAGTCTCGCATCTGTCCATTTTGTTAAAATGAAACTCGCATCCCCATTTTCATCTCCGACAGCCAACATATCTTTTTTTACCGCCCGACGCCGCGTCACTTCATTTCCTTCACCCACATGGACCAACTGCATTACAAACATTTTTTTCAATTTTTCTTTTTGGTTATTCGATAAAGTCCCGTATTCATGTTCAGCTTGCGTTGTCAATGCACCGGCAATACCTCCTATTTGCCTGTAAGCCGATAGGGTTAACCATCTGCCTCTTTTGTTTTTAAACAACTCGAACAGGGCATGCTCCGCTAGCGGTAGCTCACCTACACTACCGCCAGCATCTTCTAAAATTAAATTCACTAATCCCTCTTCAAATTCTAGATTCACCTTGTGGGCAGGTTTCTCTACGGCAGATTTCAACTCCTCCAATCCCATAGGCTCGATTTGCTCCAGGAAATCGGTGATAAAGAGATTCAAATCAGGGTAATACGCACATTTGCCGAGGAAATCCGACCGCATGGTGATAATAATTGTAACCGGCCCGCCCTCTTTTTCTAATGCCTTCAACAGTAGATTAATAAACACCCGTCTTTCAACATCGGAACTTGTTTGGGTAAACAACTCTTCAAATTGATCCACTATCAGAACCACGCGATTCTTGCCTATACTTTTTAAAGGTTCGATAACTTCGCGGGCGATATAATGAAGCGCATCCGCTGATTGTTTCAATCGTTTCACCCATTCTTCAGGACGTCCGATCTGGGGCGAGACATCATGTAAACAAGCATTATGGATCCCGAATGCGAGCTCCTCAATGGGGTCTATTCGGGGTGTAATCAACGCGATGATGGAATCGAACCGGAGGCGGGGAATAAGCCCGGCTTGGACAATGGAAGATTTGCCGACCCCTGAAGGGCCAAGAATGGCCAGGAAACGAGTGTGGTGGAGGCGCTGCACCAGTCGTTCGACAATAGCTTCACGGCCAAAGAAAAAAGGGGAATCCTGCTCGCGGAAAACCTCCAAGCCACGAAATGGGCAAAGGTTTTCATTGGATATTGATGCAACGGATTGGGCTTCACCTGAATAGGGAAAATATCCCTTTATCCCGCAGACGAGGCGGTTTAACGCATCGAGTTCGTTCCAATGGTTTTGAAATTCTACCCACATTCTCCGTCTTAAAAATATGGGCAACAGGCTTTCTTTCTCCGGCCTCTTTACGCCGGGCAGCAAAACCGGTACAACACGTATGGATCTTTTTGAAACCATTTCATCCAATGCATATCTCATTTCTTCATTTTGCCACGGCCCGATTTCGTTTTGCCCCACAAAAACCACACAACTATGGGATTGAGTTAGCGCAGATTCCAAATCTTCTTGCCATTCATTACCTGGAATTAAACACCAGCTATCTAAGAAAACCTTTAAGTTGGCCTCTTTTTTGAGGTATTTCCCGATCTCTTCCACAACTGGTTTATCTTTACTATTATGGCTTAAAAATGCATCATACTTTTTGTCCTGCACCAAACCGCCTCCTTTTTTCAGTAGAACGATTATCTCACTTTCTGAAATTTTTTGCAAATTGAAGGTTTGAGGAATTGGTTATAAAAAAAAATTTTTAGGTTAAAAGCACTTGAAAATCTTTTCAAGGTATGGTATGTATTTACTTAAAAGAAAATGAACACAGAGGATGGATATCGATGATGATGCTAAGCACTAATCTTAGAGAACAGAGACATCGATTTCAATCTTCGTTTTTTCCCCAGGCTTTTTTAATTTATGAACAGGCAAACAAAAACATAATTAAAACAATAACTATAAGGAGAGGTTCTATGAGAGGTCAACACAACAAAGTTTCAAAAGTATGTCTCGGGATAACGGTTTTAATGCTGTTGTCCATGGAAGTTTCTGCCCTGGTCTACCTGAACTCCAGCCAATTTGTCTATTTGCAAAACAAAAGTATATCTACATCGAGCTCGAACTCCGAGTCGGAAAAAACAAGCATGAGAGGATTAGTAATTACAGGCGCTAATTACTTTTTGCAGTCATATTCCGACTTTATGCAGTTTTTAAGCAAAATCGAGAATTCGGAGCTGGTTGGGTTAGATTATAATGAAGTCCAGGTCGATTTAAACAGGGCCATCGAGCGAATCGGAATGGCGCAGGAAGTTTATGCCGCCCTAAAATCCCAGGCCGATATCACGCCTTATAACGGATTTGTCCTTCAACAATTGGTTCAATTCAATTTCTTCGATTTCCAGGCGAAGAATCGATTGGTGGAGTCGATTTTCAAGGAAGTCCGGTCATACCTTGAAAAAGGCGATATCAGGGGAGTATATGGGAAGGTTCTTGCGGATACGGAAGAAATCCTGGGAACTGCACGAAGTATTAAAGAAAAAATCGATGCCGGTGTTTTCCCGGAAATCCCGTCCTTATGGAACCTGGGGCAATCGTATTCCAGGTCGTTCCTTTTCGGTCAGTATGTAGCCAGGGTGTTTGTCACTCTCGGTACAAATTAAGAGGAAAGTTGACCCATGCGGATCTTTAAATCTTTTTTAATCCTGGAAGGGAAACGGACAATAATATGGAGAAATATCTTCGCTGCGATTCTATTTATTATCCTTTCTTTTTATGTTACTCACTCGGCGATTCATAGGTATAGAACCCTGGAGAAAAACCGGGAGGATTTCCGGGAATTTGAAAGGTTAAAGGTCTCCCAAATCAACAATTACGATCAATACGGGGGGTATGGATTCCGGTTATTTTGCATGCCCTCCGCATTGAGCGTTTTTTATGCCAATACCAGTCTTTTCGGCGAGTTGGAAGCTCAAGTCGATGTGGGAGAAAAGCTAAACATCTACGATACCTTCAAAGGCAAGAAGGTATTTTCACAAAAAACAGGGAAATTCCTGGATTTTTCAGGACTTTTATTGTTGTTGGGAAGTTTATCTGCCCTTTTTTATGGATATCAATCATTGAGAAATAAAGAATACCTGAGATCCCTGGCCAGTTTGTATGGCCACAGGACTGTTTTCGTCTGCATCTGGTTATCCAGGGTCTTTTTTCTCATAGTGTATTTCCTGGGTGTTTCCGTTCTCATGTTTTTAACGCTTACCTTGTATGAGATAACATTCTCAAAGCCGGAAATCCTTCATCTTGTGGTTTTTGCGGGGTTGACTGTATCGATCCTGGTTTTTTTCTTTTCGTTGGGCATGGTGGCTGTTTCTATCAAAGGAAAAATTAAAATCCTCGTTCTATTCTCAGTCTGGTTCGGACTGGTATACCTGCTCCCGGTTATTTTCAATGAAGTGGTAGAAATTAAAGCCGACAAAATGCTTTCCAATTATAGCGCAGAGTATTCTAAGTTGAAAGAGTTAATGGATTTTGAAAAGGATGTGACTAAGAGGAGAGATGAAATAGTTTTAGACAAAACACTTTCTGACAACGAAAAAAGGAATAAAATCGAAAATATGCAAAACGAGAGGATGGCGTATTATTCAAATGTAATCTCAAAAAAAATCCAGGGGATCGACCAGGATATGAGAAATCGGATGCAAATGAATACTAGTTTTATGCATGGCATTTCATTTTTATTTCCATCCACTTGTTATATGGAGATCAACAATGAAGTCAGCAGCCGCGGGTTCCAGGGAACCATCGCATTCTATGACTACGTAAAGAAAGTCAAAGAAGAATTCTTTAAATTCTACCAACCTCGTAAGTTAAAAGAGCTGAGAGAACTGAAGGAAGGTGCAAAGGGTGTCGAATCATTGTTCGAAGTTCGAAAAGATTTATCCAACGTATTCCAGGGAAAAAGCGAGCTGCCGTGGAATTATGGATTCGGAATAATGGCCACTGTGATTTGGTGTGCCGGCATTTCATTGTTTTCCTATCGACGTTACAAGAAATTCCTTTTTTCAACCCCGAAAGACAAGATCGATGGCCTGGATGAACTTGAAATCGGATTGGACAATGGAATATCCAATGTGGTGGTTTCGAAAACGACGCATATTCGCGATCATCTGTATAGCTATTTTTCAGGGAAGAATCAAACCTTCCCCGGTAAAATTAGTATGAATGGTTCCCCGGTAGAACCACGAAAAAAACGATTGAACTTCCTTTATATCTGCCGACCGGATAATATCCCTTCAGTTATCAAAGTCAAAGATTATATTTCTTTTTTATCCAGATCACTCAATCTATCGAAAGAAAATACGGCGTTTTTTATGGATAAAATTCCTTCTAAAGAAGACTTCAATAAGCGATTTGAAAAGCTCTCCAAGGAAGATAAGGCCAGGATTTTCTTCAATGCCGCACGGTTAAAAAAGTGCGATGTCGTTTTAATCGATGATTATGCAATGGGGATGCCCGTGGATTTCATCCAGTACCTGATCCGGCAATTGGTCTTACTGAAGGCTGAAGGTGTATCCATTCTCTATTTCACCAACGATGTGTTTTTAGCTGGGAAGATCGGGTCATTTATCGTATCACTAAAGAAAGACGCCCAATTGTTTTCCATCAAAATTTAACCCCATACTCTTGTGTTGCCGATTGTAAGACAGAAGATAAATATCCCTCAAAAAATTGCGTCCCACCTTTTAATAATGATTAACCGTGTCTTGAGATATATACTTCTTATCTTCCTGGGCAAGCGAATTAAACTGAAGGGCAAAATACAAATCCTTACACAACTCAGAGGATTCGTCGAGCAGGGTCATGAATTTTTCCTTGGTGTACGAATTCGATATTACGGGGGAAACTTTTAGAAAATTATGCGTTTTGCTCACCAGGATTTCTTTCTCAACCTTATCGATGATCTGGACGACTCCGACCACTCGCGTATCGCTGCTTTTTGAAAAACGAACCTGGAATTTTCGATTCAACGTAGTTGATTCGATGGTCTCTTCCAGGATTTTGTTCGGGTCGGAACTATAATTATCGATTTTAGCAATTAACCCATCAAAAATCATATCAAGTACTCTTCCGTCTACATTGAGCATGAAATTTCTAACCTCCCATGCTGCGGCATTTTCTTGAGTAATGTCGGTTGTGCGGATTAACTCGAAAAAATAGGGGCCGCCGGTCGAGGTGTCTCGCTCGATTTTTTCCCCTAAATCCCTTTCCGATTGTTCTTTCAACTTTTTGTACTCGTCGATTTTCTGGGCATGCTGGGTCTTAATTTCTTCCAATACACCTGAAAGGCTTGTCACGCATTCCGGGATATAGGATAGTTCGTTGATCTCTTTTAAAATCTTCATCCTGATCGTATCGCCCCCGATTTTTACCGGGTTTGCTGTTTTTTCTTTCGTTATTGTTTCCATCTGTTCACCCTTTTTTGGGATTTATTTTGTTGGGCAGGCAAAATGTTTCGCGTATAAAGGCAATATCCATCTTTTTTGTTATGACAATAAGGAATGGTGCGGCAGCACACGTTATTCCCAAAAGTTCATAACTCCCCTTTGTAAAGTGGCCCCACGGGTATAACACCCTTTGACAAATCATTTTTTGTTTGCGCATCAGTCACTTACTACCCATTTTATCCCAAACAGTATTTATTTTAACATGATTATTTTTTGAATGTCAAGTACCTTGTTCAAAAAATAATTTTTTTTACTTTATTTGATTAGCGAGGCTTTTCGAGGGTTCGCTGTCGCTATTGCTTTCATGATCGCTTTCGTCTGAAATAGAGTTGGGTTTTGGTGAAATCTCTGTCTCTACACTCAATTCAACTCTGCTTTTTTTGGTTGTAGCCGGGTAAAAATCCTTCAATAATTTCAGCACTTCTTCTGTATTATTAAACCGGTTTTCTTTATCTTTCTCCATACATTTTTTCACCAACCGATCGAATTCGATGGAGATATCATCTCTATTAGCTTTTAAGGAAGGAATCGGTGCTTTGAGATGCATGGATAGAACCTTTTCATTATCTTTATCGAAGAACGGGGGGGTGCCGGAAGTAAGATGGAAAAGAAATGCACCTGCGCTGTAGATATCGGTTCGTTGGTCAACGGTTTCGCCTTTAATTTGCTCAGGGGATATGTAGTACGGTGTCCCTTCAATATACTTTGATTTCGTGAGGGAGCTGTCTACTTTCAGGACAGCAATCCCGAAGTCCACCACCTTGATTTGACCTTCTTTTTCATCCAGCATGATATTCGCGGGTTTTATATCCCTATGAATAATCCCTTTACTGTGCGCATAAGAAAGAGCTTCGAAAAGGCTTATGGCAACTCTCAATATCTCTTCCATCTTTAATGGATGTCGCTTCTTAATAATGCGGCAATAATCCAACCCTTCGATATATTCCATTACGATCACCGGGTCTATATCGATTTGAATAATATCGTAAATCCTGACGATATTGGAATGTTCCAACCTGGCAGTGATCCTGGCTTCTTCGATCAGGTTCCTGATCATGGTTTGATCGTCGATCTCCGCAGCTCGAATTCTCTTGATGGCCACCGTTCGATCCAGGGTTGTATCGATGGCTTTAAATACCTCGCTAAAAAGCCCTCCGCCTAATTTTTTCAATTGTTTAAATCTTAACTCTGCCGGTTTTACATCCAGGATGTCCCTTAAATATCGTTTATATACCCCATTTCTTATTTTGCATGAGGATTTTTCGTCTTCGATAATGGGGCCGCCACCTTTAATGGAATATTCCTTGTAAGGCAAGTATTTTATTATTTCTCCTTTCAAAATCGATTTGACAAGGCTTTCAAGTTTTTTGTCTTTTCGGATCTCGTTTCCCAGGTTATCGATTGTTGTATTGTTTTTTAAAATAGCTTCAATGGCATCATCCACGTCTTTTTCATGGATATCCCTGTGTTCATCCGAGGCAATTTCGAATAAATGGTGGCATGCGTGTTGAAGTATCTGGGGGTGTCCATGGACCAGCGAGAATAGTTTGGGTTCAACCTGAGAATCCATTTTATTATTCAACTTTTTAAAAGGCTGATCGATCAGTTGGATCGCTTCTTCGCGGGAAAAGTCATCCAGGTACAAAAATTTCGCTATATTGAAGGCGGAGTTTTTTCCTTCGGTTAATGAGATTAAATCGGACGAACCTGCAATAACAAACGCGTAATTTCGAAAATGTTTGATATCATCGCGTCGATGATAAATTTGTCGTAAAATTCGCAAGAAATTTTCCAGGGAAGGTATCCCTTCGATTTCATCGAATAATAGCAATACTTTCTTGGTGGGTTTGAATTCTTCCAGGAATTTGATGAATTTAAAGTCCGGGTTATACTCGCTCCATTTGTTGGAAATAGGAAATCCCGTATCCGATGGAATTCGTTCTGAAAATAAGCCGGTTAACCATTCATAGAATTGCTCTTCAGTTGAGGGGGAAACTTCAAAATCGATAAGCTCGGAATGGTATTGCCGAAGTGCGTGTTTGATTTGCCTGAGAAATGTGGATTTCCCAATCTGCCTCAACCCGAAGATGCCCCAATATTCGCCGGCTTTTATCCCTGCAGTGACCCGGTTTAAATCTTTGGCCCTGGGAACAAGTACCGGTTTATCTTTGATGGGGTCCAGGGGCCCGAGGTATTTATAGGGATTTTTAGACACCGGCTTCTTGCTCCTTGAAGATTTTCACCCTGATAAACTGTTCGACAATGGGATTAAGGATGCTGCAAAGGGAATTTTCTTCCCGGATAGCGCCGGCGCCGAATATCGAGTAGTATTTATTAAGATGGTATTTAATTTTTTCGCCGCTCAATACCATATGAACAAGCTGCAGAAGTTCCTCGTCTTGAGTTAAATCGCTTTGGAGCAGATTCAGCACCGGACTGGCGGAAAGTAATCGTTGAATCGCATCTTCCACATTTTCTAAAGCGATTTCCTCTCCCGGTTGATGCGAATCCGCCAGGTAAGAGCAAACCTGTTGAATCATTTGCATGTGGCCGCGGGTTTGAGAAATTATATGGTTAAGTGCTCCCGGTTGAATGGCCAGGCTGGTTTGCTTCAAAGGTTCTTCGATGAGCCGGGCGCTTTCTTCATCGGAAATGCCGTTTAAAAAAAATCTATAAGCGACATTAAAAGGAGATGTCGGGCCGTCGGTTATTTTGATTAAATCCACTGAACTGGCGGTCATGACTAATGAGTACCTCTGGAGTTCTTTTTTCCAATACCTCTCATGAAGAACTTTTCGCCACATTTTTAAGAAATTCGGGATATCCGGTAGCAGGTGAATGTTGTCGAAGAGTAGTATTAAGTATGGATAGGGTGTTTTGGGTTTAAATATCTCCAGGAAGGTGATGAAGTCGATATCGATTTGATTGGATTTTTTACGGAGAATATCCCGGTTGACTTCTTTTTTGTCCAGGTTCGACGGGATTTCTTCGACCATTTTTTCTGCCAGGGATTGAATTATGGAAGGGTAATCTACATTGGGCCCGGGAATTCTAAAATCGTAATACATATAACTGTATTGAGGGAGTTTGTTTTGTATCTGGTTTAGGAGAGTCGTTTTCCCGCTGAATCGAGGGCCCAGGATTACGGAATAATTGCTATTTTGGGCTTCCTCGATGACGCGGACCACCGTCGATGTCATGGGGATTAGTATCATGCTGTCGGTAACCGGGTCCAGGCTTCTATCGAATTTAAAAGGATTTTGAGCCATTTTTTTGTATTTCTTTGACGATTTTTTGTTTATAATAGCCATCGATTCGTTTGTTCAAAATTTCTGGTAAAACCGATAGGGCTAGCTTATACATGTCTTTCCCTTCGTAAAGGAGGATAAAGTGCATCACCAGGTTTTTCAAGTGTTTGTGAAGGGCTTCGCGGGATATATCGATTTCATATTGGAGCAACTTGTCCCGGATCTCTTCTTCAGAGAAAGACTCTTTGGTGTCTTTTTCGCAAATCAATATCAATATCAACCGGCTTATTTCTTCAAGATAATAAAACATATAAACCTGGTCCAGGATGTACTCTTCATAGGTTTCATTGAAAACCGTTTCGATATCTTCTTTATTTATGATTCGGCGATCCTGGATATCGGGATGCTGCTCGATCCGTTCAATCAGTTGTTTGCAAAAGAATTGAAGCAGGTTGGGGTGGCAGGCCGTATAACCCAGGATCAACTCCCGGTCGCTCTCATTTTGATAATGAACTCCAATGCTTTCCATGGGTTTTGTAATCAATTCGAGGGCTTCGTCCCGTTCGAGCGGTTTGAGTACGATTTCTTCGTAGAAGTTGTAGAGGGGGTTGTCGCTTTCTCTTTTTCGATGGAATAACTCTTTGAAACCGGAAAAAACGAATTGGCATACTTTTTTTTGCGATAGAGCCCTAAAAACCCGGGTTAACTTGTAGTTGTGCTTTTTGTCGAATGCCAGGAGGCCATCGATTTCATCGAACAGGAAAAGAATTCTCTTGCCTTTATTGTAGAGCTCCTCGATTACTGCGCGTAACCGGTGGATGTTATTAAAATGGGGGAATCGGGTTATTTTGATTTTCTGGCCGAAAGCGTTTTTTAATTCACTCTCCATATTCTGGAGGAATTTTCCATAGGTTTTCACCTTTAAGAATGCGCTGTCCACATCCATATAAATGCAGGTAATGCCGGGGCGATACATATCTTTTACCCGGTTTAATAAGGACGATTTTCCAATACGCCGTGTACCGACAATGGAAAAGCTGACATCTTCTGCATTGATGATGCGATCGAGGTAATTCTTTCGGCCATAAAAGGTGATTTTCACCGGGCTTGCGACGGTATAGGGTGAAATCTTTTGCAAAGAGACTCGGTTGATCACTAACTTTTTAAAGACTTCTTCTGCGTCGGAGGACAGGATGATTTTCGATACGACGGATTCGTCGATGGGGATTAAATTTAATAAGGGGTTTTTCGACAGCTCTTCGATTTTTCCCGATTTCTCGAAATAAATAAAAAGGGTTAAGGCATTTCGGGTTTTATGCGCATACTCAGTGGCTTTGGTCTCGATCCTGGAAATGTCGTTATCCGTGAGGGAACGGCTTTCCTGGAGGAAAAATATCGCTTCTTTGATGAGGCCGATTTTAAAGCTTTTAATATTTACTTTGAAATAGCTTTCCCCGGTTTGTTGCTCGATCTCTGCATCCAGGTTTAGCCTGGTGCAAAAGGCACAAAGAAATTTTTCGACTTCATTGAAATCGATTTTTGCCCCTCTTAAAATGGTATCCTTTAATGTGATCCAATATTTAGACGTTTCGAGGATTCGATTTTTATCGAAGGGGTGAAGGATTTCCTGGGGAGCTTCTTTAATCGCCTGGGTAATTTTTTTTAACTCCAGTTTCGACGCAAAGGGTTCAAGATTTTCCAGGATTGTTTTTAAGAAAGGGTGCTGTTTTTTGATCCACATGCCATAAAGGGGGATTTGGAGCGGGAATTTATCAAAACGCCTTTTCTCCATTTTATTGATAAAGCCCAAAACCTGGAGTTGTTTTGCTGTAGATTCCAGTGAATCTCCAAACAGGTCGTCCAATAGGGTATTTTCTTTGATATGATAGGTATCCCCGATTTTTTCCACCACCCGGTCGTCCATGAGGGCAGACGAAATAAGCCGGGCGTTATGATCGAGGATATGGTTCCATGCGAAGACCAATTCCGGGATTTTTTGTTCGGCGATATGATCGACCACTGGCTCAATGTCCAGTATCCGGCAGGTATTCTTCTGCTTCTGATTCAGGTCTTTGACCAGGTAGTGGCAGAGGATTTGTTGGAAGTAGTAGTTTCTTCCACATTGCTTTATTATTGAATCCACTGCATCCGGCGCATAAGTCAATTCGTTTTTAACCGGGTTAACAATGAGTTCTTTTAGGGTGTTCTCATCCAGGGTATCGTCGATGTCGATTTCGACTGAATTGGCTAGCTGGGGTGTCTTGTTTGGATCCGCAAAGATAAGAGGCAGTTTTCGATCGCCGGCTATGACCAGTGTATATTGATCCCAACTGCGTTTGATAAAAGCGATAAATCGTCCGAGAGACGATATTGCATCCAATGATATGGGATTGTCGATCAATTTGTCGAATTCGTCGAGGATGAGTAGGAAGTTTTGATTGGGTTGGAGGTGGGCATCGACGCTGATCAAAACATCGGTGACAGTGGTTTTCTCCCGCATTTTATTAAAAACGTCGATGGCCGGGATATTATATCCAAAGCTCCTGAGTTTATTGACAATTTTGATATGCAGCGACGTCAATAAGTCATCGACTTTTTGCCCGGTAAATTTCCGCGAGTCTATGTAAACCGGGATATAATCCGATCCGAGGAGATCGCGATCCGTTTCGATTCGCTTCAAAATGCGGCTCTTCCCTGCTCCCGGGTGGCTGTATAGAACGATAATCCGTTTCCCCTTTTGATTAGTTAGGATGTCTTTGAACTGGTTGATTAACCGGTTTTGATAAAGAGTATTGTTTGCCCCAAATTCAGTAAGGTAATGATTGGGTATCTCTTTGAATCCGTTTTCTTGAGCTTGAATTTGATTGTTGGCGTTTTGATCCGCTGTTGTCATATTTGCCCCCTTTCTTTATAGGTTTTAGGTTTTCAATCGTATTGGCAGCAAAAAAAAATGGTGGTCGGTCATGTTGTCGATTGGCCATTCTATCTACTTCCCTTTATTTATTTTCCATTTTGATAATTCCAATAGACTATTTTAAACGAAAAGAGATGGAATATCAATATCCGGTGCTTAAAAAAAATATGTTTTTTTTGACGGAACAATTTTTTTTTGAGCGGAGAAAAGAACCAAGCGTTGGCCAGAGGGTTCATTGTCTTATTTATGCAAGCTCCATTTGAGTTTTCCGATCTGTTGGAAATTTTGAATCGCGTCGTCGGTAGGCATTAAGAAAAAGATGTTAGCCTTCTCTGTGGATTGTTGTTTTAAGAGTTCCGATATTTCTTTTTTCAAGAGGAACTGGGATTTTAAAGAATGATGAGAGATAATAAACAGGTTTACTTTTGATGCTTCGATATTCTTTTGGATTTCAACTGTTAGCTCTTCAACCGGTCTTTTTATATTTTGTTCCCAGACAAATGGGATTTCCCGGTAGTTGGCAGTGAAATATTGGGCGACCGACTCCTTAAACTTATTGTCCTCCTGGCTGTAACAGATAAATACGGCAGGTCGTACCTCCGGCTTACTTTCGATAATCTCTTTTAAGAATCGTTCGTAAATTCCGTTTCGAATGGCACAAAAGCTGTTTTTCTCCTTGATTACCCCTGCATCCTCGATCCAATATGTTTCGTAAGGGCTATATTTGATCTTTTCTCCGTTAAGAATTTTGTGGATTAGTTCCTGGAGTATGACATCGCTTTCAAATTGGCCGCTCAGCGTTTCGAGAATAAAACAATCTTCAAATAGGGTTTCAATGGCCTCGTATACATCCATTGCTTTTATGGGCTTTTTTCCCTGGAGTGAAGTATTTACCAGTATGTGGCAAATTTGCTGGAGCAAAGAGGGATAACCGCCTGTTTCGGTAATAATTTTATCGATCGCATCTTTCTCGATGTCGATGGAGAGTTTTTTGAATGGTTTTTCAATCAAGTTTTCAGCTTCAAAGTTTGTAAAATCTTTTAAAAAAAGAGTATGGGCGATATTAAAAGGAGAAGCGTCTCCCTCCGTGGCTTTTTTTAAGTCGACCGTGCCGGTGATTATTGCAGTATATTGATGCAAGAGGTTTTTATTCCTACTTTCTTCATGTACTCTCGTCCAGAATCGCAGGAATTTCTGGATATGGGGGATCAGTTCAATCTCATCGAAGAGGAAAATTATCCTTTTCCATTTATCGGTTTTCGGTTTGAAATTCACCAGGAATTCATGAAACTGGTTTTCCGTTACCTTTTCACTTTTTTCCGGCATAGTTTCCGGCGGGATTTGTCGGCATATTTCTTCGATTATCCATGAATAAAATGATTCTTCGATACTATATGTATGGGTGAAGTCGAAAAAAGCATAATGAGCATTGGGGTGTTTTTTTTGAATTTGTCTTAAAAAGGTGGTTTTGCCGATTTGGCGAGGTCCAAGAATTGCCCAGTAATACCCCCATTGAATGCTGTCTGTAATTTTTTTAACATCGCTTTCGCGGGGGATGCAAATCAAATCATCTTTTTCAGGGTCTAACGGCCCCAAATACTTGTATGGATTTTTGTTCATAGGGTTTTCCCTCCTTTGAAAGGTTTGATATGAATATATATTTTTTTGTTTTTGTATTGTGACTCGGGTTTCTCATTTTATTTTCTATGGTTTTCCATTTCATTTTTCTTTCGCCTCTTCCCTCTTTTGTTTTTAATCGAGTGCTTCGATTGCTTTTTCTTTTTTTTAAATTTATCCCTGATATATTTAAAGATGTGAACTACTGCATCGAACGGGGGGAAAAAAATAGCAATGAGACGACTTATTAGGGTAATTTCTTCTTGACCACGTTTTATTTGTTGGATTTTAAGAATATCTTCTATCGCCCTCTCGTATACTTCATTTCTTATTTTACAATAAGAATCGGCTTCTTTGATGGCCCCGGACCCCAATAATGCGAATTCTTTTACTGAAAAAAATTTTCGTTTTTCGCCGTTCAGGATGTCTATGACCAATTCTTTCAATTTTTCATTTTTTTCGATGGATGCTTTCAATGTTTCCAGGCTGGTATTTTCCAGAAAAAGTGTTTCGATTGCGTTTTCGACATCTTGTTCAACTATTGGCTTAGAGGTAGAAATCGCTTGTTCTACCAATAAATAGCAAGCATGCTGGAACATTTGAGGGTGGCCATCCAATTGCTCAAATAAAAATTCTTTTGCACTCTTTTCGATTCCGATTTTCAAATGATCGAGCGGTTCTTGAATCAGTTTGTAAGCCTCTTTCTCCGAAAAATCTTTTAAAAACAATTTTTCAGCGATATTAAAGGGAGAAGTCCGGCCAAAGGTTAATTTAATCAAGTTTTCAGAACCGGTTGTAACCACATTGCATCTCTCCAGGTTGCTCTTTCCTTCTCTCTCGCTGAAAACTTTTCTCCATAAGTGCAAAAATTCATATGCAAAAGGCAGCCCGTCGATTTCGTCGAATAGGAAAACGATCCGTTTGTCATCCCCTGTAGCGAAATTCTCGAGAAATCGATAAAAATCCAGATCCGGGTATTCATCGGTGATGATTTGTTCATCGATGGATTGCTCGATAATTTTCTTCTCATTGATTTGCTTGATTATCTCTCTAAAAAGACTCTTTTTGTCGTAGGCTACCTCCAGGTTTAAAAAGATCGTATGGTAAGATTTCGATTTCGATAATTCATCCATGAGCAGCCGCAAGAAGGTGGTTTTGCCGATTTGCCGCGGCCCCAGGATCGACCAATAATCACCCCTCTCTATTCCCGCAATAACTTTATTCACCTCGTTTTCTCGTTTGATGCATACAAGCTTATTCTTTTTTGGGTCTAACGGACCGAGGTAAACATAGGGATTTTTAATTGCCTGCGTATCGCGTTTTCCGGGAGAATTTTCTTTTTCCTGGTTCATTTTTCTTTTTTCACCTCTCAAAGTTTCGGAATAACAAAGGGATCTATTTTTTCCACGAGCCCGATAACCGTATCCGTATGCCGACCGTAAAACCGGTCCAGATCGGTCAACGCCCCTTGACTATCCTCGGGGTACTCGGGCACAGACTCGGTGGGCTGCATATATAGTAAATCATAGAGTATTTTTTTGTAATTTAGGGCGTTCAACCCGAGGAAACCGGGAACGGGTAAGTAATATGCCTTGATGTCTTGAGCGGATACAAACGGGGGAAGCGCACGAATCGAAAGCTTTTCCGAAAAGATTATAAAATCCACGGGAGGAATGGGGTCTCCATAATAGAGCTGAACCATCTCGGGGAGAGTGGGAGTCCGATGGTGCTGTTGGTAAAAGGCGATAATCAAAGAAGGTAATTGAGAGAACGCGGTGGGCTCTGCCATAAACCCGAAATAAAGAGTATGGGAGGTGTTCATGGCGGTTTTTTCGATGGTGTCCCGGATCCCTTTGGCCATTACCGGACCCTGGGGGTCGACACGATCCAATTCCGATAGGTCACCGTAAACCTTGACACGAATACCTTTTTCATTGAAAAATTGAAGCCACTCAGGGGATAAAAATACGGCCCGGTACACAGAAGGAATGACTATATCCCGGAATGACCGGGCTCTTGAGGGCACTGAAGGGCCATATAAAGGGAAAAATAAGGTTTCAAGGGCGTGATCAAAAAAAATGGAAAGGGACTCCTTCAACGAATCGACAAAAAACCGGGCATATTGAAGATAAAATCCAGGGGAAGTGGGTGACAGCCCAGTCCGGCACATGACCAACCGGCGGTTGCCATCCGCGATAAATACGCCGGCTTTGGGCCTTTCCCTGAGACGAACAATATGGGAAACCTCCGGGGCCCCCAGCGCCAAAAACTCCTCTCTTCCAATAGTTATCTCTGTGGTCATATATGTTTTTGTTTCCTTAATCATCTATTCTACGCCATTGAAAAGATTTTTTCAAGTGGTTTTGATTATTAAAATTTATTTGCCTAATTTATCTTCGGCGGAGAAGAGTTTCTCACAGGAGGGATGGAGACCACCGCGGAGGTGCGCCATGTGACGCGATATAGAGGCAAAACTGCCGAAGTTACTGTTGTAATGATCTCTCTATCAACTCTCGATGGTCTTCTTTAAACCTGTAAAAATGGGATAGGATTTCGTGGCAAAGCAAAGGGATTTTGTCCATATATTGAAGGAGTTCTTGGATTTCACCTGGCCAAGAATTATCCCCTGCGGTATCTTTGACTGGGGTTGTTACTTCTTTTTCTTCTTTCCCGGTGAAGAACATGGTCCCCCTATCCAGGATTAACCAATCGATGGAGATGTTGAAAACATTTGCCAGGGTCACTAATGTAAATATGGAGGGAGTCGTTTCCCCTGTTTCATTCCTGACGTAATTCTCCCTGCGGACCTTTAATTTTTTAGCCATTTCAACATGTGAAAAACCATGGGTTTCCCTGAGTGTTTTTAGTTTTGAGCTTATTTCGATCGAAATATCTTTTTTTCTCATTATCAACGGCCTCCTTTTAGTCTCAAAAGGGTATAGATACGAGATGGGGGATTGAAATGTTTCCAGTTTTTATAAAAACGTACGTGTGCGAATAGAAAAATGATGCGTGTATGCATGAAAAGAGTGCGGGTACGCATCGAAAATATGCGTGCATGCACAAAAACGATGTGAGTACGCATCAAAATGATGTGTGCATGCATAAAAAGTATGCGTGCATGCATGAAAAAAATGTGTACATGCATGAAAATGATGTGTGCATGCATGAAAAAAATGTGTGCATGCATCAAAATGATGTGTGTATGCATCAAAATGATGCGTGCATGCATGAAAATGCTGCAACTTCCTCCCAAACCCAACCCGCAGTCTAAAATCCACAATCATCATTCATCATCATCACGAAGCATTATCTTTTCAAATGCACCGACACGCCTCTTTAGCGTAAACGTAATTTATAATGAAAAGTGCCGGCATACTCGCCAAATCCGACGACTGATTTATATTAAATCTAAAAAAGTCTCTCACAGGGCTCACAGAGGCACAGAGCCACACACCGTGCGGTTTTTTTGCGGACCGGGGAAAAGAAGAAGTTGAGAGGATTTTGGGGCACTTTGTGCCGTTTTGGTTTAACGTGCCTTCGGCACGGTTTTAAATGATACTATCGATGTCAATAAAATCATTTTTTCCACTCAAATAATTCACATGTTCCTGGTAACTCGGTTCAGGGTGTTTATAAATCGGTTATTATATGTACCTGGCCCCCCATGAGTATTGAAAACAAATAGGGACACATAAAACCCTAATAATACTAATGGAGACCGTCGAATATGCCCATTTTCCCATGCAGCCCCCTCCCCTACTCCACCCTGGCACAATAATTGCAAGTGTTGTGTTATAATTAAAAACAAACCACATGTTTAAATGTGTTTCGATAATTACAAACGTATGGAGGTAACACACAATGAGGAGAAGTAGAAAAATTTTTTTAACGGCTTTTTTTGCTTTAATTGTAATAGTATTTTTTACTCATATGAATTTCGGGGCAATACCACCGGGGGAACGGGCGGCTTTAATCGAATTGTATAACAATGCAGGAGGCGACCTCTGGAATAAAAACACCCATTGGAAAGGAATAGACAACGAGCCGGACGGCTTCTCTAAAACCGGGACCGAAGGAACATGGTATGGAATTACAGTATCAGGCGATCATGTAGTGGGGATTAACCTGTCGGCAAACATGCTGGCGGGCAAAATCCCAGGAATGACCGGGAATTTGACTTTCCTGGAAACCCTGGATTTGTCCGATAACCAGTTGATATGGGATATCCCTAAGCAAATTGGAAACCTAACCGCTTTGAAATTCTTATCCCTGGCTAAAAATACCCTGGGCGGTAGTATCCCTACAGAATTGGGAAATTTAACCGGTTTAACTGTTTTGTCATTGTATGACAACAGCTTGTTCGGGAAAATCCCCAACGAATTGGCCAACCTTACTAAATTGGAAGTTCTACGTTTAGACGGTAACGGTCTCTCCGGGAATTTCCCCCTCTTCCTACTCGATATTAAATCCCTGAAAAAATTATACCTGGGAAACACTTCCCTGGAGGGAACGATACCGAAAGAACTCGGCAATATGCCGAATTTAATCGAACTGGACCTCGTATGGAGCCAATTAACAGGCGCTATCCCGGCGGAGTTGGGAAACTTAAGCCATTTGCAAGTATTGAGGATAGGCTCTTCCGACCTAAATGGAATTATTCCCCTGGAATTGACGAATTTAAGCGAATTAAAGGAATTGGTCATTTATTCGAATAAAATAAGCGGCGGAATCCCGAAGGAATTGGGAAACCTGGCCCATTTGGAAATACTCTATATCAATTCGCCGGAACTCAAAGGCTCTATCCCACCGGAATTGGGACAATTGACACAATTAAAGAAATTAAATTTATCGCTTTCAAATTTCACAGGGAACATACCGCCGGGATTGGGAAATTTGGTTAACCTGGAAGAATTGAACCTGGGAGTCAACAGCCTGGATGGAAATATCCCGAAAGAGATGGGAAATTTGAAGCAATTGAAACTCCTTTTTTTATACGATAATAAGCTGGATGGGCGTATTCCCCCGGAAATAGGCAATTTATCCAACCTGGAAAATTTATCCCTGAATAATAACCACCTGGGTGGTAATATACCGCCGGAACTCGGGAATTTGCGAAAGTTGATCGAATTAAATTTGAGTTCCAACCAGCTCAGGGGGAACATCCCGGCCAGTTTATTGCAGTTGACCCAATCAAGCTGGATTTTTCTCTTTTATAATGGCCTTTATACAGATAATGATAATTTACGGGAGTTTTTAAACCTGCGTGGGTCGGATTGGGAGAATTTTCAAACCATTGCTCCTATGGAAGTGACGGCGGCGGCCCTCTCTTCTTCGTCGATCCGGGTATCATGGAAACCGATTCTTTATACGGCCGATAACGGGGGATATAAAATCTATTACAGCACGAACCCGGAAGGCCCCTGGTTATACAAAGGAAAGACTGCGAATAAATCGGCTACCTCCTACGATATTGTCAATATAAATCCGGGTACAAACTATTATGTGGCAGTAAAAACCAAAACAGAATCCCACCCTTCTAACGAAAACATCATCGAAAGCGGTTTCAGCAACGCAGCTTCTGCAACCACCAATCCTTTAGCCGGGATTTTCTACTTAACGGTTCAATCTTCTCCCTATACGGGAGTGAATGTTACGGTGAAACCCGCAGATTTAAACAGCATGGGAAATGGAGATACCTATTTTACGAGGTTATACAATACAGGGACGAAAGTAACGCTTACGGCACCGGGGAAATTTAACGGGAAGAAATTTTTAAAATGGACGATAGATGGAACTGCCAACACAAAGCAAAGCATCGATGTGACCATGAGTATCAACCATACGGTGGAAGTTTTTTACGAACCGCCGAAAAACCCTTCTATCTCACTGAGTCGAAATGTATTGAATTTCGGGGCGAATCCCTCGACCTTTACTCCGCCTCAAACATTCTATGTTTTGAACACCGGGGAAGAGACGTTGAATTGGTCTATATCCTCCAGCCAACCCTGGTTAAACTGTTCGCCCGATTCCGGAACCGATTTCGGTTCCGTAACGGTTTCTGTCGATCCATCAGGGCTTACTGCCGGAACATACACCGGCACTATAACGGTTTCGGACCCCAATGCCACCAATTCCCCGCAAAAGGTGGAAGTCAATTTGACTGTGGCCAGCGGCGATAACCCTTCCGGGCCTTTTGGGGATTTCGCCACCCCGGTGGATGGCTCGACGGTATACGGCAGCATACCCGTAACCGGGTGGGCGCTCGATAATATCGGGATCGAAAGCGTAAAAATCTACCGTAAAGATGGAAAAATAGATGTTTACATCGGTGATGCGATTTTCGTGGAAGGTGCACGCCCGGACGTAGAAAAGGTTTTTTCCAAATACCCGATGAACGATAAAGCGGGTTGGGGGTATATGCTGTTGACCAACTTTCTACCGAATAATGGAAACGGGACATTTGTACTTGTGGCCAAAGCCCTGGACCAGGAAGGCAATACGGAAACACTGGGAACCAAAACCATCATTTCCGATAATACCCATGCGGTTAAACCTTTCGGCGCCATCGATTCGCCGGCTCAAGGAGGAACCGCTTCGGGGAAGAATTATGCGAACTGGGGGTGGGCGCTGACTCCTCTCCCAAATTTAATTAGCCTCAATCCCGTGGAAATATATGTTTATGTGGACGGCTTTAATCAAGGCCGGATTGTCTATAATATATATAGATATGATATCGCTTCGTTATTCCCCGGTTGCGCCAACAGTAACGGGGCAGGCGGTTATTTTTACCTGGATACCACTATTTTGGATAACGGTGTTCATACCATTGCATGGTTAGTAACCGATAACGCCGGTAATAAGGAAGGAATCGGGAGTCGATTTTTCACGGTCATGAACTCCAACACCGGTTCCCAATCCGTCACCAGTATGGAGAATATGACAACAATTTCCACGAGAAAAATGCAAAATGAAAGAAATTTGAAAAACCGGTTAGGACTCTCCCTGGATGATGTAGGGTATATTCCTTTGAATAATGAACCGGTCGAAGTTTTAAAGGGATATTCTCGCAGCGAAAACGGAGAAAGACACTTTGCGGATGAAAACGGCATATTACATGTTGAATTGAAAGAACTGGAACGGGTAGTGATTCACTTTTTCGATCGAGAGAGCGAAGCCCCTCAACCAGGCAAACAGGACAGAGAAATGTTTATGGGATCGACACAGCCGGTGGGTTCGACGCTGGATAGCCAAAAAGGAATCTTTTATTGGCAGGTTGGTCCGGGCTTTGTCGGCGAATATGACCTGGTGTTTTTCGAGAAAACCCGTGACGGTGAGATTTATAAAAGGAATATTATTATAACGATTTCTCCCAGGGGGTTCCCACCTTTCTTGTAAGAAAGGTGGGCCAAAGAACTTTCGTTAGAGGGGATATTTTTTAACTCCATTTAAAAATTAATCTAACAAAAGCTTTTACGGGGGTCCAGGGGGCGGCTTTTCACGAAAAGAGCCCCCTGGTTTAAAAATTTTAGATCGAAATGCGGCTGATTTTAAACCGCCCGGCTATAGAAATGGTAATGTTATACACCTCTTTTCCCGAATTTACAAAAATAGTGCACAATGGCGCAACACTGCCGTTCGGGTAAAAAACAGGCGAAGCATTAATCGATACCAGCACTTTTTGATCGATATCCAAACACTTCCACACTTCCCAGCCGGAAATATTTTTTTCCAATAATACCACTTGCTGATCACGGATAGTGAATTTCATATCCCTGTTGGTGGAAATCGCCCGGTACCTTGCTGTACTTAAAGCAGAGGTAATGGTTCGCAAGCCATTGGCGGTTTCCATGCGCTTGAAAAACGATTTGAAACCCGGCGCGAACATGAGCAGGATGATAGAAATGATACTCAACGCGATGAAGGATTCGAGCAGGGTGAACCCCCCCTGTCGGTTTCTTATTTTGTTTCTTGTTGTTTGGACTCTACTTCTATTTTGTTTCATCGTTAATCTCCTCTTCGATAAAATCGATTAAAAAACCATCCAACAGCGTATAGCGGTTGGTATGGAAATAATTCGTTTCATTGGACATACCCGGCCATGCAGGGTGATCGATTTGAATGGAGCCGTTGTTTTCGATATTTTGCATATAAAGGCTCCCGTTTACGTTTAAATCCGTGCAATAATTGGTAAACGTGCCTTCCGTGATTAATTCGGCCTGGATGGTAGTGGAAGGCACCGCATCTACAACGATTCCCACATCGCTGTTTCCTCCTTTTAGCAATTCGCTTTTGCCGCAGCTCACCGTAAACCTGCTCAAGGGTAAGGGAGAGGGCTTGAAATTCGCCGGTTCCGACTTTAAATCCGAATGGATCGTAATTTTGCCGGACCCATAGACGTGGAGTTTGGCATTTTTTAGAAAAGCCGATTCCCCTTCCGATTCAACAGCCCATATATTGCCGTTGACCAGGATTTTTTCATTAAAAATGTTGGTGGTGGAGATGGATGGGTTCCACGACAGGAAAAATTTTTCACCCGGTTTATAGTGGATTTCGTACGGTGTGGATTTTTTTATGATTTTAATTTTCTGCAGGTGTTGGATGGGGTCGATGGAAAAGATGATTCGTTCGACATCGCCCTGGATTACGATGGATAAGACGCAGCCATCTGCTGCGACGATGTAAACATCTTCCGGGATAGGGTCGTCGCTTAGGGGTAAACCGAGGCGGCCCCGAATATCTCGCCAGCTCATGACAGCGGCGGTAATTTTCAGCGACTCCTTCACGAACCGTGAAAAATCCAGGGTGGTTTCGATATCGTTAACCAGGACATCCTGGATGCTTTTATTGGTGATGCGGTTGTTTTCCAGGAAGGTTTCCACGGGAACACCCACGTTTTTTTTGAGAAAGAGGGGGAGAGAGGATACGGGGATTTCCCCGGAACGAAGGCACAGGGTTATCCCAGCTTTAAGGCGAAAGGGGTGCGAGTTGGATGAGAGGGTGACGGTAGAAAAAACGCGAGTGGCGAGGAGGCCGGACTGCTGGAGGCTTTTGTATTTAAAAGCCTGGGTCATGGGGTATGAGCGGTTGATGATTTTATCCGGGAAATAGGTTTTGTTGAAGTATTCTATTTCCGGTTTGGCGAATTGGGTCATGTCGGTTTTAAAAATTTGTTGGATGAATTGGTGGAGATAATAGACCAGGTTCATGTAGAGTTCATCGGTTTCCGAGATTTTGGTACTCCTGGCTTTCATGATTTGGTGGTGTTGAACGCTAAAGGTCATGAGGGTGACGCATAAAATCCCGATAAGCACGGTAACCAGGACGCAAATCCCGATACTTCCTTTCGGATGGAACTTTTTTTTCATCGTTTTCTTTTTCATTTCGGTACCCCGGTTGTTCGGCGGTTTTTTTTCATTCAATAATTACCCAGTTGAGAGAGGAAAATATAGCCCCTGATTTGTTGTTTGTGGTTGACTTCGATGCGGTAGAGAACGGAAAAGACATCGGGGTAGAAAGTAATATTGAAATCCGTTACTTCTTCGATAATGGGTTGAAAGTACCCCTGGTTGATTTTTCGTTTCAGGGTATTTTGAGCCGGGTAGAGTTTGTATTCCACTTCTTTCACCACCACGGCCACCGCCTGGTTCGAATAGGGGTTCTTTAAAGTTTGCAGCAGGGTGAGTTGGTTTCCTTTAACGGAAGCGATTTCGTTGGTTTCGTAATACTCCCGGTAGGGGTCATAAATGATTATTTTTTTCTTTTTCTGGAAGTATTCGTTTTTGTTGGCGAGGATGATATTGGTACCGGCTGGGGCTTCCGCCAGTAAGTTTTCGCTCTGCAAACCGTACACGACTTTAAAACTGTAATCGGTGAAATCGAACAGGGGAAAAGAGAAAAAACGGGAAGCTTCCTGGAGCCGCATCCCGCATTTGGTTAAATCCGACCGGATCATATCGACGGTGTGAAAAATGGCTTCCATTTTTTGTTGGTTTGAAATCACTTTCTTGTGAACCTGGGCGGATTCGCCGACATTGGCGATCAAAACGGACAAAATACCGACAATGATGGTGAGGGATACGACCATCTCCATTAAACTGAAACCTTTAATCATTTTTTGCCTCCTTTTGGGTCTTCTTATGAATGATTCTTGAAATATAAATGCAGGATTTTTTCGTGGACTTTCGATATGAAATCGCCAGGTCTATGCGTTTCAGTGTTTCACCGGTGCCTTTGACGGTCCAGGCCAGGTCAAAAATGTCCTTATGAATCGAGTGGTATCCATCCGTTATTTCCGGGGAATCGAAAGGGAGGGCGGTTAACCGGTTTTCTTGGGACAGGATTTCCTGGACCATCAGCATCCGTATATAGGATTTTTTATTATCATCCACTGCGTTTACGGAGACCCTGGAGCCGAGGAGTATGATAAACGTTACCATTGCCAGGGAAACCATGACTTCTATTAATGTCAAACCCTTTTCATGGTTATTCTTATTAATCTTAATCGATACTAATAATAAAATGTGTGTTGTATTTAACATGGGTTGTACCTCCCGCCATCGATGAATCAATTTTCATTCCAGCCGGGGCAAAATGGGGGAATTATGAGGCGAAAACGAATACTTGATGGTATTTTAAAGGAAATAAGCGGGTGATTTTCAGATAAAAAAGTAAGCATTTCAATGCTATTTTCTATTGATTATTTAACAGAGCACTATCAACGATCGTTTACAATTTCAACGAAGAAAAACAGTGAAGGAAAATTCCCGGGAATCTATTCATAAAAGCGGTTCGGACTATAAAAAATTCTTGCCGGGTTCGAGTTGGCACGGTCATTGATAGGATAGAGCCGGAGGTAACAAATGACACATACAAAGAAAATGATTTTATGGTTTATGGTTTTCGGTTTAGTGGCCATTATGGCTTTCACGGTTTATGCAGCGGATGAGAAGACCGCATCGGGCAAAGGAGAAAAAGGCTTGATTAATATCAATACAGCCGGCTCCGGCGACCTGGTGAAATTACCGCGGATCGGTGAGAAAATGGCGGAACGGATCATCGAATTTCGAAAGAAGAACGGGAATTTTAAGAAAATCGAGGATTTGATGAAAGTGAAAGGGATCGGTGAAAAAACGTTCCAAAAGCTGGAGAAACTGGTAACTATTTAGGTTTTTCCGGGAGTAAAGGGGGCTGTTTTCTAATATATTACCAATATAGAAACGCCCCCTTTTAGCCCTTCGACAGCCAGGAGAAAAAAAATGAATGTTCATGCCAAAGATTTAAGCCTGTTGTTAATGTACTTGACGGGTTGGGAAGAAGAAAACAAAAACAAACCGGGAGAAAAAGTTTTCAAAGCCTGGAGCGGTTATTTGTTTGAAATTGTCAATGAGTTGCAGCAGCAGCGCCTGATTTTCCAATATCCCCGGACCAAGTTACTTATCATGACGGATTCCGGGAAGAAAAAAGCCGAGGAATTGAAACAAAAAATTCTTCCCGGTCTTCCAATGAGTGCTTAAACCCGTCGGAAAAAGTGGGGAATCGTGTTATAATATTATTTGTCGATAATAAACATACACGTTCCCCACTGTACTGAAAGCCACAACTTAATTTGTCTTCGACGACCAGGAACCTTTTTTGTAAAAAGGTTCCTGGACTTCCAAAAACTTTTGTTTGGAATATGATTTTTAACATACTTTAAAAGACCCGTCCGTGACGGGCTGGACTTCCAAAAACTTTTGTTTGGAATATGATTTTTAACATACTTTAAAAGACCCGTCCGTGACGGGCTGGACTTCCAAAAACTTTTGTTTGGAATATG
>Ga0105104_10000245_pt1 | contig 41636 bp, 36 predicted proteins | sample PPLLaktember2015_3_FD_87034 | JGI IMG/M metagenome (GOLD analysis project Ga0105104, IMG submission 87034) | Freshwater sediment microbial communities from Prairie Pothole Lake near Jamestown, North Dakota, USA - PPLs Lake P7 Core (6) Depth... | ecosystem: Environmental > Aquatic > Freshwater >... | reverse complement strand
GGACTCATAAGCCCTTGGATGTGGGTTCAAATCCCACCCTCGCCACCATGTATTTAAAACACCCGCTCTTAATTTTCAGCCTCTCTTCCAATTAGCCACATAAAACCAGGCCATGACAAAAAAATTGGTTCCAGGAAAACTACCCCCCGATCTCCTGAGCCGGGTCCTATCGATGTTTCCACACCTCGATCAGAGGGTCGTGGTCGGGCCGGGGATCGGGGTAGATTGTGCGGTGGTTGACATGGGGTCGACCCTGTGGGTGATAAAATCCGATCCGATTACCTTTGCCACCGATCAAATCGGCTGGTATCTCGTGCAGGTCAACACCAACGACCTGGCAACCACCGGGGCAGTTCCACGCTGGTTGACGATTACCCTGCTGCTGCCCGAAAACAGCGCCACAGACGATCTGGTCAATCAGATTGCCGGACAGGTATCCCAGGCCAGTCTTGAAAAGGGGATCACTGTGATTGGGGGACATACAGAAATCACGACCGGGATTGACCGCCCAATCCTCATGGGCACCCTTATTGGAGAAGTACAGCCGGCAAATTTCATCAAGCCCGGGAACTGCTCGCCTGGCGACCGGGTTCTGGTCACAAAAAGCGCAGCCATCGAAGCGACTGCCTTGCTGGCAAGAGAATTACCAAACCAGGTGCTGCAGGTATTGGATCCCCAAGAGGTCGCCGAAGCCGCCAATTATCTTTACCGCCCCGGGATCAGCGTGCTCGAAGATGCAAAGATTGCCTGTACGGCCGGTGGGGTCACTGCCATGCACGATCCAACCGAAGGCGGGATTGCCACTGCATTATGGGAACTGGCAGAGGCCAGCCAGCATACTCTCAGGATCCGCCCTTCCACCATCCCTATCACACCTCTGACCGCGCTGATCTGCAAGCATTTTAAAATCGATCCTTTAGCTTCGATCTCATCCGGGACTCTCTTGATCGCCGCCGCTCCCGGAGCCGCAGGCAAGGTGATCGAGGAACTCCAGGGTGCCGGAATACAATGTACAGATATCGGGATCATTGAAGAGGGCCCCCCGCTGGTCATCGACGAGGATTCTCAAGATACTGGCTTGCTTCCACGCCCGGCCCGGGATGAAATCGCCCGAATTTTCGAGAGCCAGGCCAACCCTGATTTTCCATCCAGGCAATAAAAAGCAAATATTATCTATTGCTTTTTCCCATAGTGGGTATCCAGCCTCTCCAGATACTGGTTATCGAGAGGAATGGATGGATCGTAAGGCGGGCTGTTTTGGATCGTTTCGCGTTTCAAATCTACATCTACCTTTGAATCGGTCCAATCGACTTTCCTGATCCAGGTGGGTGAGATCAAAACTTTTTGCCCGGGCAGCCACCGGCCAGTATCCACAATCATGTAGAGGATTTTCCAATTTCCATCATTGCTTATAAAATCCTCAACCCGGCCGATCTCGCCGTCCCGGGCAGAGATATGGTGTCCGATTACCTCTGTGGTGCTTCGCAAGTGTGAATCGGTCACCTCGCTTCTTTCGGGTTGGTTCTCCGGCCCTGTAACCGGGATTGAAGCGGGTATGTATGTACCGGGTACCGTCCCTGGCGTCAAGGCGTCCGACCAATAATACGGCCAGCCATAGTAATCATGCAGGTCCGCTTCCTGTTGTCTCAAAATTGGCAGATCGCTCTGAATTGCTTCTGGGCTGCTCTCGACCACCTCCTTTTTGATATTCAGATAAAATCTTTTCTGCACCCGATCCACCCGCTCAAACGCCTCAGGGGAAATTAATACCTTCTTTCCATTGAGCAAGCTGCCGGTATCCACCACCAGATAACGGATAGCCCATTGGAAATCGTCAAAATACAGATCGTCTGCCTTCCCAATCTCTCCATCTGGGCAATCGACCGTATACCCAATCAATTCTTTCAATCCGAAATTCATATTGGTCACCTGCCTGGATTTTTTCTTTATTTCGCGGGGCTGCCCGAGTGAAGCTGCAGCCATTTTAATATATCGCGGCTTCGCAGAATACCCACTAACTGCCCGTTCTGAAGTACAGGGACAGATCGGATCTCGCGGTTGGTCAATTTGTCCAGGGCATCGCTGACATCTTCCTTGGGGCTAACCCATTCCACCTGGTCTGCAGGGGTCATGACCTGGCGAACCTTGGTGATATCCCAATTGGGCTGCGGGATTTTTCGGACATCCTCCAGGGAAATGATGCCAGCCAATCGATCACCTTCGGCTACCGGAAAAGCACGCTCCTCAGTTCCCATGATATAACTATCTACCAGTTCGGACAGGGTCATATCAGGTGATACAGATTGGACATCCGAGCGCATCAAGCGCGAAACGGGAACGCCTTCTAACATATCCTGCACGACCACCTGCTGGTAGCTCTGGACCGCGGCGTTATTCAGGAACCAGCCGATAAATGCCAGCCAGATTCCACCGATCACTCCCCTGCCAAAAATAGGCACATCCACCCCAAACGCCATGGCAATCCCGGTGATGATAAATAACCAGGCGATCACCTGGCCAACCCCGGCTGCCCAACGGGTCGCGCGGGGCAGGTTATCTGTGATCCCCCAAAGAATCGAACGCAGGATCCTGCCGCCGTCTAATGGAAATCCTGGGATCAGATTGAATATACCCAGGCTGATATTAATGGGGCCTAACCAGAGTAATAGCGTTTTAAAAGGGTCCAAAGAAGCCAGAAAACCGGTTGTGTTTTGTTGAGTAAGCTGGCCCAGGCCTGGGATACCTGCTCCGCCGATGACGAGGAAAATTATTCCAAGCAGGATGCTGGTCAGTGGCCCCACAGCTGCAATGAGAAATTCGGTTTTTGGATCCTCCGGCTCCCGCTGAATATTGGATACCCCACCAAACAAGAATAAAGTAATCCGGCGAACCGGTAAGCCTCTGGCCTTTGCCACTAATGAGTGTGCCAGTTCATGCGCCAAAACAGATGCGAAAAATAACAGCGAAGCCAGCGCAGCCATCGACAGGTTCATACCAAGCCCCCATTCGGGATGAAGGGATGGGAAAACGCCCGCCGCAAGGTTCCAGGTAATCAGTAGGAAAATAAATATCCAGCTCCAATCAACATGAATGTGAATACCAAATAATTTTGCGACATGAAATCCCGATCGCATCCTAATCCTCCTTAAGCCCTCTCACTCCATACCTCCAGGGAACCCCAAATATTAACAAGTAACGTTTGTAATTGCCCGCATAACATGGAGGAGTTTCACTTTTCCCCTACCGCCTGAGCAGATACAAACGTTTTTCAGATAGAATATGACCATACCATTAACCTTCTCTACCTGATAAGAATATAAACAGTTCTCAGACAGGTAACAATGGGGAAACCCCTATACCAGATTAGGAGAATCCCTCACCAAAGGATCGGCGCACAAATGCGTCAATTTTCTACAAAATCAACCAAAGAGTGGAGAGTACTATCGATGGCGAATCATCATTTGTCAGGGATCTTATGGGATTTGGATGGAGTATTGGTCGATACAGGTCAGTTCCACTACCAATCCTGGATGGATACCATGCCCCGCTATGGGATCCCGTTTGATTGGGACACCTTTCTGAAAACTTTTGGGATGAATAATGCCGGGATTCTAACCCTCTTACTGGGGAAACAGCCCGAGCCAGCTTTGATCCAGGAAATCAGTGATTTGAAAGAACTGAATTTCCGCAATGCAATCAAAGGCCGGGCGAAGCTTTTACCGGGTGTACAGGTTTATCTGGATTATTTTCACCGGGAAGGGATTCCCCAGGCGGTCGCCTCATCCGCCCCCCTGGCTAACATAACATTTCTGATCGATGAGCTGGGGATCGCTGCATATTTTGCCGCGGCGGTCTCGGCTTTTGAGCTTCCTGGGAAGCCGAGCAAGCCAGATCCAGGAGTATTTCTCGAGGCTGCTCGCCAGATTGACGCATCTCCGGTTGATTGTTTGGTGGTTGAAGACGCCCTGGTTGGCATACAGGCGGCGCGCAATGCTGGGATGAAATGCCTGGCAGTAGCTACTACCCATCCTGCCGACCATCTGGAAGGGGCAGACATGGTCCTGGAAAACCTGACCCAGCTTCCACCTGCCAGGCTGATCGATTGTCTGTTCAACTCTCCGGGCAGGTCAGCATATACCCCACCCCAGGACAGCGTGTAATCAATCTGGGATTGGAAGGATCGCTCTCAATCTTTTGGCGCAAATTGTGGATATAAGCCCGCAGGTAATCTACATCGTTGCGGTATTCTGCTCCCCACACGGCAGTCAATAACTGTTCGTGGATGAGCACCTGGTTTTTGTGTGTCGCCAATTCGTACAAAAGATTATATTCTGTGGGGGTCAGGTGGATATCCCGTTCTCCTAGAGAAACAGACCTGCGGGCCAGGTCAATCCGCAGCTCTCCACACGCGATGTTCGAATCAACCTTTTGCGCATACTCCCTGCGTGAGCGCTTGAGCAGCGCTCCAACCCTTGCCAGCAGCTCTTTAGAGCTGAACGGTTTGGTCATATAATCGTCTGCCCCTGACTCAAACCCATGCAGTAAGTCCGTTTCGCGATCTTTTCCGGTTAACATTAAAATCGGCACATCGCTAAATTCTCGCAGCCGTCGCGAGACTTCATAACCATCCATGCTGCCTGCCAATAAGATATCCATCACGACCAAATCGGGTTGTTCCAAAGCGACCAGGCCGACAGCATGATCTCCACTGCATGTAACCAGCACGTCATATCCGGCAGCTGCGAGAACCTCCCGGACCAGGTAAACCACTTTTGCTTCATCTTCAACAATGAGTATACGTGCCTTGATCATCTGGATTAATCCTCGGGCGTCGGAATTTGACTGACGGGTAAAGAAAAATATGCGGTCGTTCCTTGACCAACCTTACTGTCCACCCAGATCCTTCCTCCATGGGCTTCGACGATTGCCCGTGAGATCGGCAGCCCCAGGCCTGTCCCGGGGATCCGGAAGTGGCGAGGAGATCTGACTCGGGTAAATTTCTCAAAAATGGGGATCAGTTCTTCGGGGGGGATACCAATTCCCGGGTCAGAAATCGAAATGACGATCAGCCCCGGTCTGACTTCCCCACGGATGACTACCTTCCCTCCTTCCGGTGAATACTTGATCGCATTATCGATCAGGTTCCGGAAGACTTGTTTCATCCAGCGCAGATCGGCGTTTACCATGGGAAGATCCTGGGGCAATTCCAGGGTAATCTGGTGGATCTCCGTGCGGCGCTGGATTTCTTCAGCTACGTCCTTGGCTACATATTGCAGCCGGATGGGTTCGATTTCCAATTTCAATTGGTGAACTTCGATCAAAGATGAATCCAGCAGATCTTTGATCATGGATTGCATATTGTCTACTTCCTGGTCGATCTTATGTAAAAAATCCTTGGCCTTCGTTACATCCCAATCCATATTTTCTATCAGCAGCGCGCTGGAATAGCCTTTGATTGCTGTGAGCGGTAAGCGCAGCTCGTGGGATAGCGACGCCATCAGCTCGTAGCGCATCTCCTCCTCCTCACGGGCAGCCCGGATGGCTTCTGCCCGGGTTTCCAACCGGGTGCGGTCGACTGCCATGGCCAGTAATTCGGCCAGTGTTTGGACCAAAAAAAGGTCCTCAGGCTGAAATGTCTTTGGGCCGTACAGGTTATCCAGGATCAGCACTCCAAAATGCTGGTCGCCGGTGAATATTGGAGCCGATACCGCACTGAGGGGAAGATCATTCGCACCCAGGGCGCGGATCAGAATATCCTTGTTGGCCGGGCGCATATCGACCAACGCCTCAGCTACCTCTTCGCGGGTCTGGTATAAGCGAGGTTTTCCATCCTGAAACACCCTCCCGGTAATCGATTCGCCGATCCTCAATTCCATTTGTTTCAAGATCATGTGGTCGACACCGTGAGACGCTACTGGACGTAAGAATCCGGTGGATTGGTCCCAAAGCTGTACCATTCCTGCCTGAGCCGGTTCCAGGACGCCGATAATTTTAATCAGCACCTGGTTCATCAGATCGGGTAGTTCCAATGGCAGGGTGAGGGTTTTGAAAACCTCGGTGAGCGTACGAAGCTCGGGGGTAGGGTGTTGGAGCCTCTGGACATCCAGAGATTTCATCCGGACTCCTCCATCATGACCAACAATTGGAGATCTAGAACGGTATTATATCCTGTTTCGGGAATGTCTAACAATTCATTCGTATCCCAGGCGGCCGCACTAACGCATCCGCTTCCTAAAACATTATAATTATGGAAGGAAAAGGATCTTTTATGGACGAAACCGCCAACCAACAAAAAGAGATCAATTCTCTTGGTTATGAATTGATTATCTTAAATGCAATAGCCCAGGCGCTCAATCGGGAAGTGGATCTCGACCGCGCACTTCAAGTCACCCTTACCAAGGTCACCGAACTCTTCAACCTCCAGACCGGATGGGTCTGGCTCCTGGATGAGGTTACTTCCCTCCCTTACCTGGCGGCCGCCTTAAACCTGCCCCCTGCCCTGGCGGACCATCCCCGCCGGATGGAAGGCCGCTGCTATTGTTTGGATACTTTCCAGGCCGGCGATCTGGACGGTGCGGCGAATGTCAATATCATTACTTGCAGCCGTTTGCAGTGGTTGGAAAAGGGGACCCGTGGATTAAAATACCACGCCAGCATCCCCCTTTACGCGCATGGAAAACGCTTGGGGGTGATGAATGTGGCTAGCACGGACTGGGCCCAACTTTCACCGCAGGATCTCCGCCTGCTGTATACAGTAGGAGATCTTTTGAGTATTTCAATCGAGCGTACCCGGTTGTTTGCCCGCAGCATCCAGATTGGCGCGATTGAAGAGCGCGTTCGCCTGGCCCGCGAAATCCACGATACCCTGGCACAATCCCTGGCTGCAATCTCACTTCATCTGGAAACGGCCGATGCGCTCCTCGAAGAAAAGGATCCCGCGCACCCTGCTCGCCCGGCAGTTCGCCAGGCGCTCGCCCTGACCCAATCCAGCCTGGAAGAGGCCCGCCGGTCGGTCCTGGATTTGCGGGCTTCTAAGCTGGAAAATAAAACCCTGGTCAGCGCCCTCCTTGACCTGTTTGAACGGTCCGCGGGAGAAAACGGCTTACAGACCCATTATCAGGTGTCTGGCCGGCAAAAACGTTTGCCCTCACGGGTTGAGACTGGGATTTACCGGATGGTTCAGGAGATCCTTTCCAATATTATCCGGCACGCCCATGCCAAAAACGTGTATTTTCATTTCCAATATGCAAAAAATCGAGTTTTGATAAATATTGAAGATGACGGCCAGGGATTCAACCCTGCGGATATCCCCGGCGAGCGGTTTGGCTTGATCGGTTTGAGCGAACGTGCCCGGCTCCTGGGAGGGCAGATGAAGATCGAGAGCGATCCAGGGCAAGGGACACGGGTAGCTCTGGATATTCCGCTGATCCCAATGCGTAAGCTCTCCAGACCCAAGGAGACATCTTCCAAATGAATTCACCAATCCGAATTATGGTCGTAGACGATCACCCGGTGGTGCGCGATGGTCTGGTTGCCATTTTGACCACCCAGCCCGATTTTCTCATTGCTGGAGAAGCCTCAAACGGCAGGCAGGTAATGGATCAGGTGGATACTGTCGCGCCGGATGTCGTCCTCTTGGATCTCGAAATGCCCGAGATGGATGGCGTAGAAGTAACCCAGCGTTTGTCTAATAACAACTCTTCGATCAAGGTTTTGGTTTTTACCGCTTACGATACAGACGAGCGGGTCCTGGGCGCTTTACAAGCCGGGGCAAAAGGATATCTGCTCAAAGGTGCTCCGCGCAGCGAGATTTTTAATGCCATTCGAGTCGTTGCCCAGGGAGGGTCGCTGCTTCAACCGGTGGTTGCATCCAGGCTGTTGGGCAAGTTGGCTGGCGCCGGGCGTAATTTGATTGAACCGCTCACAGACCGTGAGGTCCAGGTATTAAACCTGCTGGCTGAAGGCAGAACGAATAAAGATATCGCTTCCGAACTGGTCATAACCGAACGGACGGTAAAGTTCCACGTCAGCTCCATCCTCGCCAAGCTTGGGGTAAGCAACCGAACGGAGGCGATCCGTGCTGCGGCTCACCTGGGATTGGTAAAGCTGTAAACTGTACTTTGGTACAGCTCCAAACCTGGCCCGTCGTGCGATGCACCGGTCCAGGTTTTAATTTACGATAGGCTTACTATGGAAAAATCTGAAAAAAGAATTGCTCTGATTACCGGAGGCTCGCGAGGCCTCGGTTTGGCGCTGGCTCGCCAGCTCGCCGCAAAAGGTTGGGGATTAATCCTGGATGCGCGGGGTGAGACAGCTCTCCGGTCCGTTCGGGATGAGTTGAGCCGGCATACCTGGGTAGAGGCCATCCCGGGTGATATTGGAGATCCCTCACACCGGCAGGCGTTATTCCAGGCAGTCCAGACTGTGGGAAGGCTGGATTTGCTGGTAAATAATGCCGGTATCCTTGGCCCAAGCCCGCTGCCCGCTTTGGTGGATCTTCCGGTTGAAGCCTTCCAGGAAATTCTTTCAAAAAACACCACTGCCGTCCTGGGTATGGTCCAGCTGGCCAATCCATATCTAAAACCGGGAGCGCGCATTATTAATATCACCAGCGATGCGGCCGTCACTCCGTATGAAGGTTGGGGAGGTTATGGGGCCAGTAAGGCCGCTTTGGAGCTGTTATCCTCCGTTCTGGCAGTTGAGAATCCTCAGTGGAGAATTTACTGGGCTGATCCTGGCGATATGCGCACGCAGATGCAGCAGGAAGCGAACCCTGGTGAGGATATCAGCGATCGCCCTCTTCCGGAGGAAAGCCTCCCGGGTCTCCTGGCCCTGATCGAAGGAAATTTTCCAAGCGGCCGCTACCAGGTGAAAGAGATCGAGGTTCGAGAAATATGATTGTTCCCTCCAGCGGAAATCCTTATTCACCCCATCCAGAGCGGAAGCGGGTGAAGAACGATCCATTGGATTTTCACCTTCCCCGCGATCTCGAAGCAGGTGAGCCGGCCGAAGCGCGCGGCCTGAGCCGGGATCAGGTTCGCTTGATGGTTTCCTGGGTGGGGACGGGGAAAATCGAACACACAGAATTTCGTGAATTTCCCGAGTACCTGGCCTCCGGTGATGTGCTGCTGCTCAACTTGAGTTCGACTTTGAATGCCGCCCTGCCAGTAAATAGCCTGGACGGATCCAGCTTTGAGCTGCACCTCTCCACTCGCCTGCCAGCAGATTTATGGGTAGTCGAACTCCGCCGCCCTTCCGGTCGATCGACAGGACCTTATTTGAACGCCAGGCCCGGAGATATCTTTACACTACCCGACGGTGGAGCTGTTTGCCTTCTGCTGCCCTACCGGACAGATCAGCGCGAGATCCTATCTGGCTCGCAAAAACCAATCCGCTTATGGATTGCAGCCATCCAGAGCCAGCTCCATCCCGAAGAGCTTCTAAACCAGTTTGGCTATCCTATTCGTTACAAATATGTCCGAAAAGAGTGGCCGATCGCCTATTACCAGAATGTCTTCTCGACCGAACCGGGCAGCGCGGAAATGCCTTCAGCCGGACGCGCATTTACCGGGGCGACCCTCAAGCAGTTAGCGGAAAAGGGTGTAGAACTCGCAACCCTGGTCCTGCACACCGGGGTTGCCAGCCTGGAAGAAACTGAACCCCCCTATGAAGAGTATTACCGGATCCCCGCCGAAACCGCGCAGGTGGTCAACCGGGCACATACCAACGGAAAAAGGATCATCGCCGTGGGTACAACCGCCTTGCGAGCCATCGAAACCGTTACCGATGAGACCGGGTTGGCACACCCGGGAGAGGGCTGGACCCGCCTGGTAGTCAGTCCGCAGCGCGGACCGCGCATCGTCAACGGCCTGCTCACCGGGTTGCACGAACCACGTTCATCCCATTTGATGATCCTCGAAGCCCTGGCCGGTCGCGAGCATCTTCGCGAAGCCTACCGGGCAGCGTTGAAGATGAAATATCTGTGGCATGAGTTTGGTGATCTGCATTTGATTTTGCCCTGAAGGATAATCCTCTCCAGACTCTTCGAAAATCAAGAGCAATCAACAGGATATACTGGATAGTCAGGATAAAACTAGTATTGCATTTTATGATCCTGATCATCCTGGATATCCTGTTTAAGTTTTGTTTTGAGATCAGATCCCCACAGTACTTCAGACTTCCATAATAAATTTATGGATAAACTAGATATAATTACTAGTTAATAGTCGCTTGCTAACTCCGGGTTGTCTTGTCCTGGGAAGAGGAGAGTGCGAATGGCAAAACCGGTCATCCTGGCGGTAGACGATGAGCTCCAGGTCTTGAACGCAATCGAACGGGATTTACGCCGTCAGTTTGGCAGCAATTTCCGGATTATTAAAGCTGTTTCTGGTCAAGAGGCATTGGAAACGGTCCACCAGTTAAAAAGACGCCAGACCCCTCTGGCGCTCTTCCTTGTGGATCAGCGCATGCCAGATATGAGCGGCACAGAATTCCTTCTTCAGGCCAGGGAATTATACCCAGATGCGCGAAAGATCCTGCTAACCGCTTATGCAGATACCCAGGCAGCGATCACCAGCATTAATACTATAGGGCTCAATTATTATCTCCTCAAACCATGGGATCCACCTGAGCTGAATCTATACCCAATCCTGGAAGACCAGTTAAGTGATTGGGCTGCATCTGCCCAGGTACCTTATGAAGGGATCCGTGTGCTGGGTACTTTGTGGTCGCCCACCAGCCATCAGGTAAAAGATTTTCTCGCCCGCAACCAGGTCCCATACCAGTACCTGGATATTGAGCGAAACCCGGAAGGAAAGCGCCTGGCTGCCTCATTTCACGACGAGGCCGATACCCGCTTGCCGATCATTATTCTGCCAGATGGGTCTTACCTGATCAACCCTCTCCCCCTTGAACTGGCCGAAAAAATCGGTTTACAGACCCAGGCAACCCAGCCCTTCTACGATGTGGCGATCATCGGCGGCGGGCCCGCCGGGTTGGCAGCCGCCGTGTATGCCGGGTCCGAGGGATTAAAAACTGTATTAATAGAAAAAGAAGCTCCGGGCGGCCAGGCCGGCACCAGCTCGCGCATCGATAATTACCTGGGTTTTCCAAATGGCCTGAGTGGAGCTGACCTGGCTCGCCGGGCCACGGTCCAGGCCAAACGCTTTGGGGTCGAGATCATTACCGCCCAGGAGGTTACCTGCCTGCGCATTGAAGAACCAAACCGCTTGATCTGTCTTTCCGATGGGGCCCAAATCAGCTGCCGGACAATCGTTATCAGTACCGGTGTAACCGTACAGAAACCGGATATCCCGGGCATGGATTCGCTCATCGGGGCCGGCGTGTATTTTGGCGCCGCATTTACCGAAGCAGCCAATTACCGCGGCGACGATGTCTTTACTGTGGGTGGTGGGAATTCGGCTGGTCAAGGAGCGGTGTTCCTTTCAGGCTATGCAAAGACCGTCACCATGCTGGTCCGGGGATCCAGCCTGACTGCCAGTATGTCTCAATACTTGATCGAGCAGATCGAGGCAACCCAAAATATCCGCGTAGAATTCAACAGCGAAATCGTTGCGGTTAGCGGAAATGGCAGGCTCGAAAGTGCAACCATCCTGAACAGATCAACCAATGAGACCGGCACCCTGCCCGCATCCGCTGTATTTTACTTTATTGGGGCAGTCCCGCATACCGACCTGGTAAAAGATCTCGTTGAACGGGATAATGCCGGGTTTGTCCTGACTGGACCCGACCTGATGCTCCAGGGAAAGCGCCTGAAGAGCTGGACGATCAAACGTGACCCATTCCTTTTGGAAACCAGTGTCCCGGGTATTTTTGCGGCGGGTGACGTCAGGCACAGCTCGTTAAAGCGGGTCGCATCGGCGGTAGGTGAAGGAGCGATTGCGGTCCAACTGATCCACCAATACTTGAAAACAGTATGACAGGCATGCAAGATTTTCTCAGAAGACTGCCCTTATTTTCCGGGCTTCCTCCTAAGGATCTTACCCGCATCTGTGAGATGATCGAAGTGGTAAAGCTGAATGCAGGTGAAGAGTTATTTGCCGAAGGGAGCTTTGGAGACCGGGCTTATATCATTCAAGAAGGCCAGGTCGAGATCATCAAGAAATCTGCGGGGCAGGAGGTTTTGTTAGCGATCCGCCAATCCGGTGAAATCATCGGAGAAATGTCCCTTCTCGAAGCAGCTCCTCGCAGCGCAAGCGCTCGCGGGCGGACGGACGGCATTTTACTGGCAATTCAAACCGAACAGTTTGACCAGCTGCTCAATACCAGTCCGTCTGCTGCTCGAGCCATGCTCCATACGGTGACGGCCCGTTTGCGCTCAACAGAAGCGATGATCGGGCAGAATGAAAAAATGTCCCAATTGGGTACCCTGGCAGCCGGGATGGCCCACGAATTGAATAATCCCGCCGCTGCCGCACAGCGCGGCGCAGAACAGCTCCGCGAACAGATCACCCAGCTCCAACAAAACTACCGGCGGTTGAATGGCAGCCGGGATTCGAATAATCTCGAAGAGCTGTTAGGCTATCTGGATGAGCAGGCCAGACAGCGAGCATCTCAACCGGTTCAAATGGATCCGCTGACGCGCTCTGACCTTGAAACCGATCTAGAAACCTGGTTGGAAAACGAAAAGGTTGAAAATGGCTGGGAGCTGGCACCCATATTGGTTACCATGGGCTACCATGGGAATGAGGTCCACGACATCATTGGAGCTTACCCCGCCAGCCAGCGGTTTTCTCTGCTGTCCTACCTGACCACTTTGTACAACATCTACAGCTTGTTGGAAGAAATTCACATGGGCGCCAGCCGGATCTCTGAAATTGTAAAAGCGCTAAAACTGTACATGTATCTCGACCAGGCTCCGGTCCAGGCAGTAGACATTCATGAGGGTCTGGACAATACCCTGGTCCTGCTGCGCAGCAAATTGAAAGAAGGGATCACCGTCCAAAAAGAATTCGATATTTCGCTCCCCCGCATCCAGGCTTATGGGAGCGAGCTAAACCAGGTGTGGACGAACCTCATCGATAATGCCGCCGATGCTATGGGAGGGAGAGGAAAACTGACCCTTCGCACCCGCCAGGAGGACAACTTCGTGGTCGTTGAAGTAGAAGACAGCGGTCCTGGCATCCCCGAGGAAATTCAATCCAGGATCTTCAATCCCTTCTTTACGACAAAACAGCCCGGAAAAGGCACCGGCCTTGGGTTGAACATCTCCTATAATATCGTCCAAAAACACGGAGGCCAAATCCAGCTATATTCCAAACCAAGCCTCACTCGTTTCAGCGTCCGGCTGCCGAAAAATTTTGAAAAGAAGGGTTCAACGACAGTCCAATTGAACAGCAATCAAATGTTATCTGACGAGGAGCTCAAAAAATTATTGTCCTCTGTTCGGAACATTGCAGTAGTGGGTCTCTCTAGCCGGCTGCACCGCCCTTCCCACAGCGTCTCTGCATTTCTGTTATCCAAAGGCTACCGGGTAATCCCCATAAATCCGAATGAGGATCGGGTATTCGGAATCCAATCCGAACCCAACCTATCTGCTGTGAAAGGCCCCATCGACCTGGTGCTTGTCTTTCGCAGAAGTGAATATGTCACCCCAGTAGCCGAAGAGGCCGTCAAAGTTGGCGCAAAGACACTCTGGATGCAAGAAGGGATTATCAACGAAGAAGCAGCCGGGTTAGCCCGAGCAGCCGGTCTGGTGGTCGTGATGGATACGTGTATCCGCATTACCCACCAGCGATTATTCCCTACGGATGAATAAATCCTGCCATGTTCTGGACTTTTCTTCTGGCCCACATGATTGCCGACTATCCACTCCAACCCGATTGGCTGGTGAGGGCAAAACGCACCCTGCCCGGGTTAGCTCTACACGTCGCCATTCACCTGTTGACCTACCTGCTCCTGTTAGGCAGCGCCAGAGCCACCTTCTGGACGGCAGCCTTCATCCTGGCAGGGTTTCATTTCCTGATCGACTTGGGAAAAAACTGGTTGGGTACGGTGCGGCCCCAATGGATCATCTGGCCTTATCTAATTGACCAACTGCTTCATTATTTTACAATCTACCTGGTATCCGCCTGGTTTACTGCCCGTTTCCCACAATTGGGGTTAGAAACCCCCACCTGGGTCATCCTGGCAACCATTTACCTGGTCATTACCGTAGTGTGGTATATCACCGAACGGATATTGACCCATACCGACCGGCCTTACCGGGCCCGCCTGGTCGCAACGGGAGGTTTGCGCATGCTGGTGCGCGGGCTCATCTTTACAGTACTGTTGTTAGTCAATTCTATTCTGACCCCAGCTATTTTGGCTGCTTTCATTTTTCCCAACATTACTCGCCAGTATACGCGGAAAATGCTCTTGATCGATCTGGGTGTATCCTTTTCTGGATTTTTTATTCTCAAATTATTACTATAGACCCATTCACCATTTGCCAACCTCATGATTTGTGCCAACTGCTCGTTTCACAACCAACAGGATGCCAGGTTTTGCCAAAATTGCGGTTTTCCCTTAACCACTCAGTGCTGGAATTGCTCGACGATCAATTCACCAGACGCGCATTTCTGTAAAAACTGCGGCAAACCCCTGGCTCAGGATGCCTTGAGAGAACCGAAAAGTATCTCTCAATCCATCGGACCGTTGAACTCTACGTACGGAGAAGAAAAACCCGCGGCGGTCTTCCCCAGTCTGAGCGGAGAAAGGAGGGTTGTGACCGTCCTTTTCACGGATGTAGTCGATTCCACCACACTGGCGGAATCCATGGATCCGGAGGAGTGGACCAGTTTGATGAACGCGGCTTTCAACCAGCTCACACCCGTGGTTACCCGCTATGAGGGCACCATCGCTCGATTGATGGGGGATGCCTTGTTGGTATTGTTTGGCGCTCCATCCGCCCATGAAGATGACCCGATCCGCGCCGTGCGGGCTGGTTTAGACCTGGTTGCAGCCGCCAGGGAGTACGCCAACAGCGTTCGGAAAGAATACGGAGTCGATTTCGCAATCCGGGTAGGGATCCATACCGGAAATGTCGTGGTGGGTAGGGTAGGAAGCGATCAAGCCCACGAATATACGGCCATGGGTGACGCTGTCAATCTGGCTTCTCGGCTGCAGTCTGCCGCCCGACCGCTCAGCGTGTTAATCTCTGAACAGGTTTTTAAACAGGTGGAGGGAACCATTGAGGCCGCAGATATGGGCGAAATCCGTGTCAAAGGCAAGACCGAGCCAGTCCATGCTTATATGGTGGAGAGGATCCGCCCTCAAAACAAAACCGGCAAAGAACGGATCTCCCGTGAGTTTCACCCGTTAGTTGGAAGAAAAAACGAACTGACCACACTAATCCAGCTCAGCCAGGCTCTCAGCGCCGGTCTGGGTCGTTTGGCGGTCATTACCGGTGAACCGGGGATCGGAAAAACTCGTTTAATCAATGACTGGAAGAACTCTTTACACGATAACCTGATTGAGCAGAACCCCGCGATCCTTTGGGCAGAAGGCTACTGTCTATCTTACGGTCAGGGAATGGCCTATCATCTCCTGGTATCGCTGCTGTACTCACTGATCGGCGTTTCACCAGAAGCGGATCCTCGCGAGATCCAGTCAGCCCTGACCACAAGCTGCAGTTATCTTCAAGCGGCCGAAAAAGATGACACTCTGGCATTTCTCTCCCATCTCCTGGAATTACCCCTCGATCCCGAGCGCCACGAACAGATCCACCGCCTGGACCCGCATTCCCTTCAGGGACAGTACCGCGCATCCTTTTATAAACTGACCCGCTCGCTCTCAGACAACCACCCTCTCCATATCATTCTGGATGACTTGCAGTGGGCTGATCCATCCTCAATCGAAATCCTGACCCAGCTTCTCCCCCTGGTTTTCGAGCATTCATTGTTATTCTGTTGTCTTTCCCGTCCCGATCGGGAGTCTCCAGGCTGGAAGATGATCAATGCAGCGCGGGAGTTGATGGGCTCCAGCCTGATCGATATCGTTTTAGTCCCGTTATCGCGTGAAGAAAGTCTTCAAATCGCGACAAACTTGCTTGAGGTTGTCAATCTTCCGGTCAACCTGAACGAGACAATTCTCACCCGAACCGATGGGAATCCATTGTTCATCGAAGAGCTGATCTATATGCTGGTGGATCAGGGTGTATTGGTTCGCCAGAATGGTGACTGGATTACCCGGCATACACTCCAGGACATGGAAATCCCCAATCAGTTACAAGGATTGCTTCTCGCGCGTATCGACCGCCTTCCCGATGAGACCCGCCAGTTGGTCCGTCTGGCTGCTGTGATTGGCCGCCAGTTCAGTTACACGGTATTGGAGCGAGTACTCCAAAACATTCCGACCCCTACAATCGGGGTCAAACCCGCCAGCACGCTCAATAACCTGGAATCTTCGGGGTTGATCCGCCTGCGCCAGGTGCAGCCCGACCTTGGGTATGAATTTCGCCATTCGCTGGTTCAGGAAGCCATCTATGACTCAATTCTAAGGACGGAACGCAAACGTCTTCACGCCATTGTAGCCAATACCCTCGAAAATCTATACCAGGATCAAAAAACAGAACAGGCGCCTATCCTTGCGCGCCACTACCAGCTGGCAGGCGAAAATTCGAAAGCCATCGAATATTTTATCCTTTCGGCGGATACAGCCTTCAGCCGTTTTGCCAATTCGGAAGCAATAACTTATTATTCTCAGGCTCTCCAGATCGGCCTCGGGCAAAGCAGTGACGCCAAAAGCCTCGAGTCAGTCTATTCTCGCCTGGGTCGCGCCCAAGAGTTAAATTCCCAATATCAAGAGGCGCAAGAGACTTACCGAGAGATGGAAATTCAAGCAGATCGTCTTCAGAATACCCATTTGAAGCTGTCCGCCCTGATCGCCCAGGCAACCCTCGCCGCCATCCCGAATTTCTTGCACGACGCACACCGCGCTATGGCACTAAGCCAGCATGCCTTGAAACTGGCCAGGGAGTTGAATGACAGGGCGGCCGAAGCAAAGATCTATTGGATCCTCGCGCTGACTTATTCCCGCTCGAACCGCATTTTCAGTGCCGCAAAATATGGGAAAAAATCGCTTCACCTGGCTCATGAGCTTGGGTTGGAAGAGCAGAAAGCATTCACGTTAAACGACCTGGGCGAGATTTATTTTTCAACGGGTCATTTTAACCTCGCGCGCAAGTCTTTTCAGGACGTGCAGAGGTTGTGGAGGGAGTTGGGGAACCTCCATATGCTTACCGACAGCCTGGCAACCTCAACGCTGATGTATTACCTGGATGGAGAATTCGAACAATCCATCCAGAAATCAGATGAGGCCTTTGAGATCAGTAAGACGATCGGTAATTTATGGGGCCAGGCGTACAGCAGGATGTATGTAGCCAATGTTTACCAGGCCCAGGGAAATCCGGCTATCGCAATTGCCACATTGGAAGAGTGTATTCAAACCGCGGAAAAAGCCGGGTTTCTTGCACCCCTGGTCAGCACCCGGGCAGATCTTGCGTATCTTTATGCATATATTGGCTGGTTCGATCGCGCAGATTCGTTGGTTGAACTTGCCCTTGAGACCGCAAAAAAACAATTTTCCGATTGGGTGCCCTGGGTAACCGGGGACATTGTAAGGATTGATGTCCTTAAAGGGGATTTAGATAGAGCACAAGAAAATCTCAAGGAAGTTGAAAAGGCGATTACCGTATCAGGCCAGGGAAGTCTTGCTTTGACCACATTATATTCTGCTCTCCACGATTTTGCTCTGGCTCGTTTCGATTATGAAAAAATACTCGAGATCAGGGAGATGATCGAGCCCTATATCCGGCGGGGCATCCGGATCTTTTTGCCTGAGTTATATTATGGGCAGGGGATCTGTTTACTGGTCAGGGATAATTTACAGGAAGCCGAGAAATATCTGCAAATGGCGAGGACCGCCGCTGAAAACCTGGGGATGAATGACATACGCTGGATGATATACGCTGCTTTGAGCAGGCTAATGACCCACCAGGGTCAATCCAGTGAAGCCAGATATTTTGGAGGACTTGCACATAAGATACTCGATACGATTGCGGACCAGGCGCGCGTTCCCGGATTCAACACAGATTTCAGGTCTCTAGCCCGGGTACGGCAGGTTATGGATGGAATAGCCGGCGAGTAATATGGGTTCAAAATTGTCTCGATTGAAAAATCAACAGCGGAAAGATAGGTGATTTATCAACAATATGCTAAACTTTGTATCTACTGTAAGGCCCTTGCATTTCCCCTTCAATTTATGGTTGTTTTTGCGTTTATCCTGGGTCTACCAGAATAATCCTTTAGATCTATATGGAGCCATGCCATGCTCGAAACATCACCCCGCAGCCGTCGACGTTTGGCCCTTGAGATCCTTTTTATCATAATCCTTTGTTCCACCCTGGCATTTTTATCAATCAAATTGGAAATTTTCAAGAGACCGGTTACAGATCATACGATCACCTACCGGGTAACCAGTTCGGGGGGATTTGCAAATATTACCTATACCAATAGAAGTCAGAAAAACACCGATCCCAACCAAATTACTACTCCCTGGGAGCTCAGCTTTCCCGTAAAAACCGGTATGGAAGTCTACCTCACGGCTGCAAACACGACCGAATCGGGTGAAATCGAGTGTATCATTCTTCTGGATCGTAAATCCTGGAAAAAGCAAACCGCCAAGGCGCCTGATACAAATGTTGCCTGTGGCGGTATAATCCCCTGATCCTGCAATTTATTCCGGCTTATTTCACCTGCACCCTCGATCCATATTTCAGGATTTTCTCCAGCTCGAGTAAGATGATCAGCCGGTCATCTACTCGCGCGATACCTTCCACGTAACTGGAATCAACGCTCATAGCAATGGATGGGCTGGGTTGGCAGGCGCCAGCCGGTACCCGAACTACTTCGGCAACCGCATCGACGATGACGCCCACAGATGCTCCCTGGCTTTTTAAGACAATAATCCTGGTATCTTTGCCGGATTCTTTCTTACTCAGGCCAAAGCGAATGCGCAAATCCAATACCGGGAGAACCGTCCCCCGTAAATTGGTCACCCCGCGAATATAATTCGGGGTGTGAGGGACCTTGGTGATCGCCTGCATCTTGATAATCCCCTCGACTGCTTCGATCCCCAATCCGTAATATTCATCGCACAATTGAAATACAACCAATTGTTTCTCGGTATGGTTCGATCCGTTTCCGGATGTTTTACCTGGCGGGTTCTTTCCATTCGCCGGAACCGCGGCCGCCGCTGGCAGCTTTTCGGGTTTCACCTTGAGCTCAAGCGAGCTCGAATCACCCACGCTTTGCGGACTACTCGATTTCTCAAAGTGCACAGACTGGGGGAATTCTTCGGTTTCATGCAAAATGGGCAGCGCCTCCTCGGAAACGCGTTCCTTTTCTGAATTCTCTTCGGTAATTTGGAGAGAAACCGGAACCGAAGTCTCCGCGGGGGTTGGCTCTTGGGTCAGCTGGTTCTTTTTGGGCTGAGGTGCGGAGAACAGATTATCTAGTGCAGCCTTCATTTTTTGCTTGCGATTCATGATACCGCTCCATGATTAAATTTTTGCAGAATTTCTTGAGCCATTGCCCGGTATTGTAAGCTGGCGCGTGTCCGCGGAGCATAAGAAATTACCGGCTCTCCATTGACAACGCTTTCCCGCAGCCGGGTATCGACGCCGATCATGGTTTCGTACAAATGACCTTCGAAGCGCTCTTTCAGGCGGGACAATACTTCTTGGGAGATGCTGTTCCGCCGGTCATACATCGTCACCAATAGATCGTAATCGAGCCCCGGATTGGTCCTCTCGCGCACAGCATCGATGGTTTCCACCAGCCGGATGACACCCCAGGCTGCCAGATAATCACAATGGACCGGTACAACGACTCTATGGGCTGCCGTCAGGGCCATAATGGTCAAAGAGCCCAGGGATGGAGAACAATCCAACAGGATATATTCATAGCGATTCTGGAAAGATCGGAGGAGGTTTGATAACAGGGTTTCATACCCCGCAACCTCATATACTTCTCTTTCCAGGACAGCTAACCCCGTATCCGCACTCAATAAGTCCAATCCCGGGTAATTGGTCGGATGGATTGCTTCTTGATCGTCGATCTGCCCACCAGATGAAGCCGCGGAGAGGAGATCGGTAATCGAACTCTGCTCGCTGTCCTCACCTACACCAGACGCAATGCTCAAGTTTGATTGAGGATCCAGATCGACGATCAGCGTAGAATGACCTGCCTCGACCAGGCAAGCACCCAATGAGAGACAGGTGGTCGTTTTGGCAACCCCGCCTTTTTGATTGCAGATGGCAATGACTCGGCTCACAATTTTCCTCTCAATGACTCAGGATTCCGGGGCTTCCGGAACTTGTAATTGTGCAGAATTCAGGCCGGTACGAGCGCCTTCACGCAAAGCCAGGTGGATATCCACAGTACCACATTCCCCTTTGAGTGGGACAACCAGACGTTGGAAATCCACAGTTGATATCGTTGCACCCTTTCCCAATAAAAGCGTCGGGGGAGAAATCGTCGAATCGAAACCGGCTTGTGATAATTTTACGCTGGCCCGACCCGTGATGACATTTCCCAACTCGGCGATACCACTCTGAGCCAGATTGCTAAAGGTATCAAACGACTCGCCCATGATCCGGGTTGCCAGCATGATTGCAGTTTGAAAACTCATACTATAAAATACGGTCCCCTCAATTCGTCCAACCAGGGCAATGATCACCGTGACATCTTCGGTTATGTAGGGCGATTTCTCCAACCCCAGGTCACCCCGCTCGAGCTGAATGTTAGTCTCCGCTTTGAGTACCTCGAAGGCCGCATCCACGAAAGGATTCAAAAATTTAACATTCATACGACTCCTATATGCCGCAAAGGATAGGAAAGGTTCAGGAAAACCTTAGATTGATGGGGTTTCGATCGTCAAGGGGACAAAATTAGCATTCCCGATCCCCGGAGGGCTCTCGCGCATGGCCAGGTGAACGGTAATAATCCCGAGCTCGCTGGTCAGCGGTACAACTATCCTTGAGAAATCTAAAGTGGATACCTGGATTCCTTTCCCCGTCAGTAGAGTGGGCGGGGAGATATTCGCCTGGTACCCGGCTTGAGACAGCTTGACTGTTGCCCGTCCGGTGATGACGTTGCCGAGCTCCGCAATACCACTCTGGGCTAATGCGTCAAATTCAGTGAACTTTTGGCTCATCATCTTTGACACCATAGCCAGACAGGTATCAATGGAAAGCCCAAAGAGGACGACCCCTTGGACCTGACCCACCAGGCTCAGCAAGACGGTTACATCATCCGCTGTCATCGCGGATTTGTGCATCGTGAGGTTCCCGCGGGTTACAGAAACGTCCAGCTCTACTTTGAGGACGTCATTTGCCGCATCAACAAAAGGATTGAGAAATTTTACATTCATGTGTCTTGATCTCCTTGTTGGGAAAAGTTTCCCGGTCAGCAGCGTCTACTTTCGGATCATACCGACAAACGCTTCTGCTTCTTTCAAAAGTGCAGAAACTTGTTCTAATAAGGTTTCCAGATTTTTTTCCTCCCAGCCTACCAGTTTCAGTGCAGCTGGGTCCAGAGCATACTGCAATCCATCCCTTCCTATCCCGATCCCGAGCATCATCACCACTGCGTCGGCCACGTGAACGGAGGCTGCCAGAATGCCCCCTTCTTTTGCCGTACTGGGATGATGATGACAGGCAATGGCTTCTTGTAATGAATAGGGAAGTTTCCACCGGCGAGCCATCTCCGCGCCTAAGGCAGCGTGATCGATCCCGAAGAATTCAACCTCCAAATCCGAGAACGGTTTCCCTTGCCATTCTGGACCACTGGTATCTACGTTGCGCAAAATTGCTTCAAAAGCCAGTTTTCCAATATCGCATAATAAACCAGTGTGATAGGCCTCTTCTGCAATCTTGCGACCGTGACGGCTGGCGACAATCCGGGCGCCACCCGCGACAGCCACCGAGTGTTTCCACAAATCCCCTCGATCCAGTCCATATCCTGGTACCGGACGGTCCATATAAGAGGCCACGGAGGCAGTCAGCACCAGGCTTTGGACGGTATTCTGACCCAGGTACATGACCGCCTGTTGGACCGTTGATACAGGATGTACCAGTCCATAATAAGCAGAATTTGCCCAGCGTAGAACCAATCCAGCCATGACCTGGTCCATACTAAGCACGTTGGCCAGATCAGCCATATTCGAGCCTGGATCCCGAATCAAGGACATTGCTTTTTGCGCCACCTGGGGAAGGGGTGGCAGCTCGCCGGCTTTGTGGATTAGATCGTCAACGCTATATTGTTTTGGGATCATGTGGATACCTTTATATACATTGAGACACCCTGGCTGCGGAAGCCGATATCCTGAGGTCTGGGGATTATTTCTGTACCGCCAAGGAACAGGATGCCCCCGGGTCTCAAGGCTTCATAAAATTTTTGGTAGAGCATATTCTTAGTTTCTGCAGTAAAGTAAATTACTACATTCCTGCAGATGATCAAATCTTGGTCGCGCTCAAAAGGATCAGAGAGAAGATTATGCTCTTGAAAATCGATCCAGCGTCTGGTCCTGTCTTTAACATAGAAGGGAGGTCCCCCTGCTTCGAAAAAGGCTGCTCTCCGGGCAGGAGATACATTTTGGATCTCGTCGGCTGAATAGGGTCCGCGCGCTCTACATTTGGCCAGAACAGTCCGATCCAGGTCGGTAGCCAGGATGCGGTGAGGATGATTGGGTGCAATTTCTTCAGATAAAATTGCAAGTGTGTAGGCCTCGGCTCCGATCGAACAACCCGCACTCCACAGCCGGAGCCCACCGCGCGGTGGCCGTAAAGTTAAACTCGCCTTAACCAATTGGGGTAAAATCTGCTCGGCCAGGGTATTCCATCGATCCTGGTCGCGGAAGAATTCGGAAACATTAATCGTCAGATAATCCCGGAATTTGGATAACTCACGATCATCAGAAGAAACCCGCCGGATGTAATCAGGCCAGCTGACAGCCCCAGACCGGACCAGCCAGGAATCCAGCCGCCGCCGCATTTGTTCTTCCTTATAATGGTTCAGATCGATATCCATGAGCTTCTTTACCGATACCTTGATCTGACCGTATGCTTCTGCATCCACGATGTATTCTCCCGTCGAAGATTATCCGTTAGAACCGGCGGATACTGCTTTCTCAATCTCTCGAGCAACATCCCCTAATGGGACAACGAGATCTGCCACGCCCGCCTCGATTACGCTGCGAGGCATCCCCCATACTACACAAGAGGATTCCGCTTCGGCAATTACAAAACCACCTGCGCTGTGTACCAGCGCGGCGCCATTCGTACCATCACTGCCCATTCCCGTTAGGATTACCGCTACCGTCCGAGATCCGAACTGGCGGGCAACGGCAGTCATGGTCACATCAACCGCAGGCCGGACCCCATGTACGGGTGGGTTCTGGTTGAGCCCGATCTGCCCGTTTTCGTCTATGGTCATATGGAAACCACCCGGAGCCACAAGGACTTTTCCAACCTCCAGATGGTCTCCCGGCTCGGCTTCCTTGACGGCCAAAGCAGAAATATGATCCAGACGCTCTGCCAGGGAGCGGGTAAAACCTACTGGCATATGTTGGATCACCAGAACGGCCGCAGGAAGGTTTTCGGGGAGCGCGGGCAACACGATATTTAGTGCGCGCGGCCCTCCGGTCGATGAGCCGATGACAAGAACCCGGTCTGTCGTACGCAGTGGCCGGGTAGATTTTGATGTCGATAAAGGCACCGCTGGAGGCGGGATAACCCGGTTCCGCGGCACAACCCAAACTTTAGCCTGGGACGATCGGATAATCTTTGTAGATACCTCAGCCATTATTGAGGCCATATTGGCTTTATTGGTCGGTTTCGCGATGAAATCAACTGCCCCCAGGGTCAGCGCCTGGACAGTTTCCAGAGCGCCTTCTGAGGTTAGACTGCTCAACATGATCACAGGCCGGGGGTGGTCAGACATGATTTCCCGCAGTGTAGATAGGCCGTCTAATCGAGGCATCTCCACATCTAGCGTGACCACATCGGGTTGGAGGCGGGGGATCAATTCTAGAGCTTCTATGCCATCCCTTGCAGTGCCTACCACCTGGATCTCCGGTGATTCGCTGAGGTACTTTTGAATGGTAAACCGCATAAAGGCAGAATCGTCGACCACCAGAACCCGGATGGGTGAGCTGGCTGCCGGCTGATTTTGAGCGCCTCTCTGCAAGGAATCCATTTTTTATCCGAGGATCTTATTAATGGCGTTCAGAACTCGTTCTCGCTCGAATGGCTTGACCACGAAATCACGAGCACCCGTTTTGATCGCCTCAAGCACCACTGACTCCTGTCCCAATGCGGTCAGCATAACAACTTTAGCTTGCGGGTCGAATGCGCGGATATGCTTCAACGCAGTTAGGCCATCCATTTCCGGCATGGTGATATCCATCAATACCATATCCGGCTTGTGAGTCTGATAAAGCTGGACCGCACGCGCGCCATTTTCTGCCTCGATGACCTCAAAACCATCTCCGGTCAGCATCTTAGAGATTCTTACTCTCAAAAACTCAGCATCATCAACGATCAAAATCTTAGTCATGCCCATCTCCTTCTTTCTAGAGGATCAAAATTAAATCCATCCGATCCAAACGGTTTAGTCGGATTAAATATCCTTTTCTAAACCACCAATCATTCGAACCGTCATGCGACCATTTGCTACATATAAACGGACGGTGCGCCCGATATTCCCACCGACATCCTGACTGACTAACTTGATTCGCATCCGTGCAAAATTGGCCAGGGCTGAAGCGATATTGCGTGTTCCGATATCAAACGTTTGGGATAGACCCGGACTGATCAACATGTTTGCTCCGCCCGCCATTTTCACAATCAATCGACTGGGATCTGCTCCACTCTTGGCCATATGATCGATTAGAATCTGGATCCCATGACTGACGTATTTTGAAGTGTAGCCTTCCGAGCCATTCAACGGCTCGGGAAGGACAGCATGCAGCAGTCCTGCCACGTGAGTGATCGGATCGTACATCCCAACCCCCACGCAGGATCCCAATCCATACGCAACCAGCACGTCGGTGGAAAGCCGGCTGACCTTCTCTTCTCCCAGCCCTACGCTAATACTGTTTAACATTAGGAATTTGCCACTTTTTGGGCGATAATTTCCAGGGTAGCCGGGTCGGGGATGACCCAAAAATCTGTCTCGGCTTGTTTGTCACCATAAACGAACGTTGCCTGAAACATGAGTACATTTGGGCCCATCCCGCCTGAGGTCGCCACGATAATATCCAGGATTGCGCCGACCATATCAACAATGACTGCCGGGGGTGAGGGTCGCACTGATAGACCGGTGATTTCGGCTACCGAGTTCAGGAAAAATGTTCCGGTCATGTTCCCCATTTCGCCCAAGGCAGACCGTTCTAAAGCACCGAGCGACTGGATCGAATCGGCTGGGGTTTCTAATAAAAGAGCGACAAGGTCGATCGCTTTCGGGTGTGGGAGGATCAGGATCATCTGTCCTGGAATATCACCCTCTACTTTCAGGTATACTCCTACTGCTTCTTCTTCTGGTCCTCCCAACATATTGGGGATTTCGTTGAAAGGAACAAGCCGGACGATTGGATCGGTGACCATCAGGCCCTGCCCGATCAGCTTTGAGAACCCTCTGGCAGCATTCCGAATCCCCTGGTTTGCGATTACCTGTAAGGAGGCCAGGAGTTCCTGGTTGAATTCTTTCATTTTAGAGTCTGAACTCATTCTTTGATCTCCTACCAAGGACTGCTGGCTTGGTATTTCCCCATCCTGTTAGTGAATACCGGCTAATTTATACATACTTTGAACATCAGCGATCAGGGCTACCTGTCCATCGCCGAGAATTGCAGCGCTGGATACTCCCGGTACGTCACCGATGAGGGCGCCCATCGATTTAACCACCACTTCTTCTTCACCGATCAGAGTATCAACCATTAATCCTATCTGGGTCTTCCCAGAGGTGACTACCACGACGTATTGATGTTCCCCAATCTCGGATTTGTTCTCCAGGCCGTACAAATCTGCCAGGCCTAGCAGGGTTAGCACTTTGTTTCGAAGCATGATGACCGGCCGGTTCCTGACCGTTTGGATCTCATTGGAGGTTACCCGCCTTGTTTCAGTGACAGCCGCCAGAGGGATTGCGATCGTATTTTCTCCAACCCGAACCAACAATGTGGGCACGATCGCCAGGGTAAGAGGCAGAATGATCTGGAATTGGGTCCCACGACCAGGCCAGGATTCCACCAATATGGATCCATTGATGCGTTCGATATTCGCTCGCACGATGTCCATCCCAACCCCACGTCCGGAAACATCTGTCACCAACCGGGAAGTTGATATACCGGATTGGAAGATCAGGTCAATGGCTTTCTCATCGGGCATTACCGCAGCTTCTACTTCGGTGATCAGCCCTTTCTTGACTGCCGCACCTTTTAGACGGTTTAGATCGATCCCTTTCCCATCATCTTCAGTGGTAAGAACAATTCGGCCCTGTTCGTGGCGGGCAGTCAGCAAGATTTTCCCGCAAGATGGTTTTCCAGCGGCCAACCGGTCATGTGGTTCCTCGATCCCATGATCCACTGAATTCCGCAGCAGATGGATCAAGGGGTCATTGATCTCTTCGATCACGGAGCGATCCAGTTCAGTATCCTCACCACGTACCACCAGCTCGATTTCCTTCCCGCATTTTTGGGCGAGGTCGCGCACCAGGCGGGGGAACTTACTAAAAACATTGGAGACTGGCAGCATCCGAATGCGCATGACCTCTTCCTGGAGCTGGTCGGTGATCAGTCCGATATGGGTCACCGTATCCACCAGGGTGCTTACCTGTTCATCCCCACGAAAACGCATATCCAGGCTGTTGCGGGTTTGGATCAAGCGGTTGCGGTCCGTAATCAATTCTCCGACCAGGTTCATCAAATTATCCAGGCGCTCAACGCTGGTCCGGACCATTTTATCTGCTGATTTTTCACGGGCAATCTTTTCAGCTGACGGGGCCTGGATCGTTTGCAAGGCTGTACGTTGTGTTTCGATCAGCTCAGCCAGAACGTGATCCATCTTTTCCTGGCTGATCGAACCGTTGTCGATCAGGATATGACCGAGCCGCGGTGTATCGCCCTTCTGTTGTTTCTGTTCGAGTAAGGCTGCTTCCAGTTGGTTTTGATTGATATAGCCATTCTTCACCATGAAATCGCCCAACCGGTCTACTTCGACCGTTGGATCAGGGGCCTGGTTGGAAACACTTTCCTCTTCAACAATTCTCAATACCACCAGGCGATCGATCTCAGAAATCATGGACAGGGATCTTTGGATATCAGCTGCTGGTTTGCCTGACTTCAGGAGAGCCGTAAAGTGTTTGACCGGTGCGGCCGTTTCGATGATTTCCTGGGATGGCTGCATGGAAAGAACTTCACCCATGTCTTGTAAAACCAGCATCAATTGGAATGCTCGCGCAGCCGAGGCAATACTTATCGAAGCGATGTCAGCCTGGATCGTATATTTCGGGATGCTATCAGTTGATACGCCTGTGCTGCCAGTTGTAGGTTGGTGACCATGCGCACCATTCCCATTTGACCGCCGCCCCGGGGTTATGCTGGACTCCAGGAAGACGCCGAAATTGTTTACCATCATCTCGACATTCACCTGGCTGGTCTCTCCAGACAAAACTTCATCCCGTAACAGCCTCAGACCATCCACCCCCTCTAAACATAGATCGATCAGGGATGTGCTGATATTCAACTCATTCTTACGGACCGCATCAAAGGCTGCTTCCACTTTATGGGTCAGCTCGACCATGCGCTTATGGCCGATCATCCCAGCGATCCCTTTTAAGGTATGGGCAGCCCGGAAGAGTGTCTGCAGCAAATCTGGATCTTCATCTTTTCTCTCGAGCTTTACTAAACCTTCATCTAACAATTGAAGATGCTCGTCAGTTTCGGCGAGAAAGAGCGGTAGTTCGTCCTGGCTTATGTCAAATACAAGTTCCATTGAACATCCATTCCTGATGAGTTAGATCTACGTGAAAGAGCACAATGTTTCTCGCAAGATAGGTCCCATCTAAAGTAGCATATTTGCCTATGGATACTCTATAAACCATCCGTAAAAAGCACGGGAATAAAACATGAAAGATTTGATCCGGGAATGGCACCTGATGATGCACCAATGAGAATTCTATGGGCTGCTCCACCCAACCCCGCGGCTGTGGTCAACCTTTACACCCAGTTTACGTAACTTTCAGATCGTATTTACAGACGCTGCTATTCAGACCCGCTAGAGTGTTTATGTACTCAGGTAGACTCTCGCTTTACAGGAAAAGGATATCGTGATGGCTCAAAACTCACTGACTCACTTGCTAAGAATGGCCAACTCGTCCGCTGCTGAGGGAAATTGGCAGGCGACCATCCACTATCTTGACCAGGCCGAGAGCGTCAACCCAAACGATCCAGGTATTTCCACAGGGCTTGGCACATGTTATCTCCAGCTCGGTCGTCCAAATGAGGCTGTCCCCCATTTCCGCAAAGCAGTCGGTCTGGCGCCTGATTCAATGGATGCGTTGAACAACCTCGGGATTGCCTTCACATTGATCGGAGATCTTGATGAAGCCGAGGCTTCCTTTAAAGCAGCGCTTCAACTCGATTCGAATCATTCGTTCGCCTGGAAAAATCTGGCCCAGGTATATTTACGTCAGGATGACCGGGTTGTTGAAGGCGTCCAAATCCTGGCGGCAGTCGTGCAATCGAACCCAGAGGACAACGAAGCCCTGATGCTCCTGGCTGCCTGTTACGAAGCCGGTGGTGAAATCAGTTCTGCCGTTACACTTTACCGGCGGGTCTTACTCAACAATCCCGAGCACGCCGAAGCCCAGGTCGAGGTAGAACGCCTGGAAAAGGCGAACCAGGATATACGCCAGATAGCGCGTCCAGAACATGCCAAAAAATTAGCGGCGCTAAAAGGTTTGAAAATTAAAAGCGATCCAAAGGATATGGAGATCACCTCGGATTCCTCGCCTGAGGAGAAAAATGTTTATTTACAGGAGAGATATTCAGCGATCGCCTTTTATGGAATTCCTGAGTTGAACAGCTACCATCAGCTGAGTATCTGGGCAAAACACCTGGCCAGGAAAGGTATTCGGACAAAGGTAGCGGCTGAATTTTCAGAAGGTGACCTGAATGAATTTGACATTTTTGTATTCTCTGAGCCCAACCTCTCCTCGGTATTGATCTCAGGCGTAAATGCTTGTATGCAAGCCGGAAAAAAGTATACGGTCAACCTGGAACAAGATTTTCACCAGATGCCGGCCGACCATCCCGCCTATAATCTCTTTGGCCCCGGAAATCCACGCTCGCTCCAGGCATTAGAAATCATGCTGAAAGACGCCGAATGGGTCAGCGTATCTTCCGAAGTATTAGCAGAGCACTATCGACCCTATGCAAAACGCATCGAAGTAGTTCACCCAACCTGGGATCGTGATAACCCACTATGGTCAAAACCTGCACCGGTCAGAAATACTGTGAATATTGGATGGATTGGCGGCAGCGCTGACCGGAATGATTTGCTAATGATCAAAGATGAGGTAACTCGCATCGTGAGGGAGAATCCCGAGACCTTATTCGTGATCGTGGGTGATACGGGAGCTTATAGTGAATTTGGCGAAATACCCGAATTCCAAAAATTATTTGTTCCATCCCTCAACGCAGAAGATACCCCTTACATCCTTTCTCAAATCGATTGTTTGATCGTCCCGCTGCGGAATATTCCATTCAATCAGGCAAAATCATATCAAGTGGTTATGGATGCCTATCAAAAAGGGGTGCCGTGGCTGGCCTCTCCTACACCCGCAATCTCGGCATGGAATAAAGGGGGCGAAATTTTGGATCAGCCCGAGATGTTCTATTCAAGTCTCTCCAAGGCAATCGGGATGCGAGTGAAAGTAAATAACTCCTGATGAGCGAGCAATCAGGAATGTCACGATCCTGGGTCATAGAATGAATTCTTACAGGGGTGAAAGTCATGTTGGGTTTCTTTAAGCTCCCCTTTACGAGACATTCATTGCTCTTTTACAGACCCAACCCGAGATATCCAGTAGAGTAATAGAGAACAATTCTATTACTGGGCGAATCCGAATGGGCTTACTGACTGACATAAACATGACCGATCTCCCCACGCGAAAATCGATCGCTCGCGATCATTTGAGCGCCAATGAGCTGGATAAAGCTTTGGAAGTTTACGCGGACATCCTGCGGGACTACCCGGATGACGTGGAAGCATATCTGGTTCTGGGGGACATGTACCGTACTGGAGGGGACGACAGCACCGCCGCAAGGCTATACGCAAGCGCTCTGCGTTTAGACCCTCAAAATCCTGAAATCGTTCGCCGCATCCATCTTGCAACCCCTGAAAACCACCCTCCTCGCCCGGAGTTAGGCGAACCTGTTCCGACACATCCCATGGCAATCGCCCGGCTGCTCCAGCGTCTGACCGGCCGGAGTAATCCAATTACCGAAACAGAGATCCAGAAAGCAGCCGAACTCCTGGACAAGATCATTAACAGCCCAGATCCAGCCCAAACCGTAGCCGAACACCTCAGTGTTGTGGATGGTCTGCTGCCGGCATTGATCGAGTTGAATATCCGCCAGGCCCGGGCAGATGGCCGGCCAGATCTGGCTAATGCTCTCCACGACCTGCAAACGAACATCCAACTCCAGGTGCAGATAGGCCCTTCCTCTACCGGCAAATTCGTACCAAAACCCAGCCATCCTTCCCAAATCCGGATGATGCCTCAACGGTTTACCGGGACGGTATTGCTGCTTACACCGGGTAAGCCAGAAATAACTCCCCGCGTGCGCATGATCGCTGATAGCCTGGCCGGCTCAGGTTGTAAAGTAATCATATCTTGTGAATCTCCCGAGTATGCCCGAGAAAACGTCGACCTGGTCATCACGAGCAACCCTCAGGTGTCTCCTGAGGCCCTCGAAGAACTGGCTGCATATCGGGCAAGCAAAATCCCCGTTATCCTCGATCTTGAATACGACCTCGAACAAATGCCGGTAAACCATCCTCATTACTCTACGCTGGGTTTGGGGTCCATGGCCAGCTCACGAGCCTTCATGACCTCGCTGCTCCTGGCTGACGTAATCACCGTACCCAGTGAAAACCTGGCGATTAGCTTGCAAAATACCGGGTATCCCTCTGTGATCATCCCCGATGGTTGGTCACGGCAAAATGCGCTGTGGGATAAACCCCCATATTCCCGGCATACATTGAATATTGGATGGGTTGGGCTGGCGGGGCAGCAGGAGGATGTACTTCAGATCCGGCGCGTCATGATCCGGGTGATGCGCGAATTCTCCCATACACAACTTGTGGTTGCATCAGACCCCCAGGTTTACAAGCTCTTTGAAAGCCTCCCAGAGGCCCGCCATCTCTTTCTTCCCGCAGTAGATTATGAGGATTACCCTTACATGCTCGGCCAGATGGATCTCCTGGTTCTGCCCTTGCGCAACGTCCCCTATAACCGCGCACTTTCCGACCGCTTGTTGGTCGAAGCAGGAGCAAAACAGATCCCTTGGATCGCCTCTCCCATACCAGCCTTCGTATCCTGGCAAGCAGGCGGATTAATCGCATCCACTCTGGATGAATGGCACACCTATTTGCGCCAGCTTATTCTGGATGGAGATCTACGCGATAGTCTTGGAAGGGCCGGCCGCCAGCGTGCCGAATCTCGCGAATCTAAAGAGTTAGGCCAATGCTGGCAGGACCTGATCAAGAAAGTGATGCAAGAACTCGCGAACAACCCGAAGGAGGGCGGCCATTGAAGATTACTTATGTGTACGCCGATTCAGCCGAGGAATGGAATTGTTCAGAATGGCGCTGCGCAATCCCGGCCCGCGCGATCAACCGTTTGCGCAACCATTCTGCCCAGCTCCTGGATATCCAATCCTTCGCTCAAAACACTCCACAAGCGCAAGAGATTTGCGCCGCATCGGATTTGATCATTGTCCAGAGAAACCTGTTTGGCCCGGTGCTGACTGCCATCCAACGCTGGAAGGCGCGAGATAAAGTGCTCCTGGTTGACTTTGATGACGCTTATCCCTTGATGCCGCCCGAAGGGAAAAACTATTCATTCTGGGTAGAAGGGAAGACCCTCCGCCAGGTACCAGGCCGGGAGCCGGTATGGGAAACCCTGGATCCTCACCCGCTGACCCAGTTTAAATGGGGGCTGCGATTAGCCCATGCTGCCATGGTCCCGTCGGCTCGTCTGGCTGAAGATTGGCGGGCATACCAGGATATCCACCTGCTGCCCAATTTTATTGAGCTCGAACGGTATTCCAGGGTTGGTATCCACTCCCACGAAGGTGTGATCATTGGATGGGGTGGTAGTTTATCCCATCTACACAGTTTTACAGAAAGTGGTCTGCTTGCTGCTCTCCAGAGAGTTTGCAATGCCCGCCGCCAGGTCAAGATCATGATCTGTGGAGATCCGCGCGTTTACGATCAAATCGCAATTCCAAACGAGCAAAAGCTATTCCAGGCCTGGGTGCCTGCATCCGAATGGCCGCGGGTCCTCTCCTGCTTCGATATCGGTCTGGCGCCGCTTTCCGGTCCATACGATGATCGCCGCTCCTGGATCAAAGTCCTGGAATATATGGTGATGAAAATCCCATGGGTAGCTTCAGACAGCCCAGCTTATAACGATCTTCGCCCTTACGGATGGTTAGTACAGAATACTACCGGCGCCTGGGAACGGGTGTTATTGGATATGGTCGATCATATCGGCGATCACAAATCCGAAGCTGCCCGAGATCCTTACTTATATGGGATCAGCCAGAATATCGATGAAAATATTGAAAAGGTCCTGTCCTTGTACTCCACGATTGCTGTAAAAGCATTGGGCGAGCATACCCAAATCGCTCGTTTGTAAGCATCACACTTTCTAGCTTAATAAAGAAGGAAGCCAGCATGAAATCCGCCCGGCCTGTTTCCAGAGTAGAGCCCATGTTCCAAAGGAAGGTCCTTGTCCGTCGCCCACCCATGGTGAATGTCCCGGACGGTGAATTTATAATGGGCACCAGTGATGCCCAGGTTAGCATGTTGATGTCCAGAGAAGAGTGGGCGCTAGAGTGGTACGACAACGATTTGTTCCAGATCGAACAACCCCAACACTATGTATGGATCCCGGCCTTCAACATTGCTGCCCATCCGGTAACCAACGAGGAATATCACAAGTTCGTCTATAACTCCGGATATCGGGTTCCAAAATCATGGTCTGGTTTCCAATACCTGGACGATACTGCCGATCACCCGGTAACCGGGATTTCGAAAACGGATGCAGAAGCCTTCTGCAAATGGGTCAGCGATCAGATGGGTGAGGTCTATCGGTTACCATCCGAAGCAGAATGGGAGCGAGCTGCGCGTGGGATGGATGGGCGGATCTATCCCTGGGGAGACGAGTTCGATCCCTGGCGCTGTAATACCGCGGAAAGCTCCAAACGAGGTACCACCCCGGTCGGAGTGTATTCTCCCGGAGGCAACAGCCCGGTGGGCGCCATGGATATGGTTGGTAATGTTTGGGAATGGACCAGTACGATCCTGGCGCCATATCCTTACGAATCTGAAGATGGTCGTGAAGAACAGGGCACGCTGGAACGTTACGTGGTGCGCGGTGGATCGTGGTACTACACCCGCAAATTAGCCCGTTGTGCCGCACGAGAGGGTGTCCTGGCTACCTTTACTTCGCCCGCGCTCGGTTTTCGGCTGGCAAGCGACGCTAAGGAAGAAGCCGAATAAGGGGTAGTGTCGTGGTTCTGGCTCCCTTATTGCGGACACTCAATATGCACCTGGATCGGCGGCTGGTCAACACCTTGCGGGACCTGGTGCTGGTGATGATTGACCCTTTCTCGTTATAAATCATTTCCTGAATAGGATTGGTTGAAAGACTTATTGCACAAAGGAAAATCAGGCACAATATTTTTCAGGACGGCAAATTCAAGCGCCGGCCAATTTACAAAAGAGGGGTCTTTGACCTTAACCCGGTACAGCCTCCCCGACGGGTCGACCATTACCCAGGTTAATAAGGTCCCACGCCATCCTTCTACCAACCCCCATGCCGGCTCAAAAGCTGGAAGGGTGCCTGGCGGGGTACTTATGAGACCTGGGGGAATTTGGTTCAAGGACTGTTTGATCAGGTTGACCGACTGCTGGACTTCCTCAACCCGTGCCAAAGTGCGGGCATATACATCGCCGGATTCGTAAATCGGCACCTTAAATTTCAACTTTTCATAGGCGGCAAAAGGATGATCGCGCCGGGCATCGATATCGATCCCAGACGCGCGGGCAACAAATCCCAATACCCCGTGGTCTGCAGCAGTCTTTGTAGTCAATCGCCCTGTTCCCTCCAGACGATTGTACAGCATGGTATTGTTCAGGCAAATTTCCACTACATCACTGAAATCTGCCAGTATCTGATCCAGCTCGGCCGCCAAATTGAGATCCGCCGGCAGATCATGGCGCACGCCGCCCGGAACCAGACCCCCACGCAGGATCCGGCTGCCGGTCAGCCGTTTGTTCAGGCGCAGCAGTGTCTCGCGGATGCGAAAACAGTGCGAGCCCCCGACTGGAAATCCCGTATCATTGGCGATCATCCCGAAATCGGCGATGTGGTTGTACAGGCGCTCCATCTCAAGCAGGATAACGCGCAGATATTGGGCGCGAGGGGGTACCGGGTGATTGGCAAGGGATTCCAACGCCTGGCAGTAGGCCATCGAATGGCCAACCGTGGTATCGCCAGAGATGCGCTCCGCCAGCTCAACCCCTTCGGTAGGAAGAAGTCCTTCAAATAACTTTTCGGTCCCTTTATGGGTATAAGATAATCGGATGCTTAGGTCGATAATGGTCTCCCCCACCACGCTGAAACGGAAATGGCCAGGTTCGATAATACCCGCATGGACGGGTCCGACGGGGATTTCGTACACGCCCTCGCCAGCAACCGGTGTAAAAGGAAAAGTTGTGCCATCATTGAGGAATGGCTCTGGGAGGGCCGCATCTTTGAGGAGCGGGTGGAATGTCTCGGGCCAGAAGGCATGCCGCACCAGTGGGCGGCGATCGGGGTGTCCAACGAATTCAATGCCAAAGAAGTCGCGAATCTCGCGCTCATAGCGGGAGGCGGGAAAATAGAAGGTTGCCAGCGAGGGAAGGATGGGTGACTCGGGCGAGATGGCAATGGTCACGTGTACAAACCAGTTTTCTGCCTGGCTGCAGAACAAATAATTCACTTCAAAGGTCCCTTTATCCGCGCGGCGGTCATTGGCAGCCATGATGATCAGCTCGGCCCGAAACACCTCGCGCAGCAGCTCGGCTGCCTGGACAATCTCCTGATCTGCCAGACGAAGATGCAGCTGGTTGTCGCAGCGAACCTGGTATGGGAGAGTGCGTCTGGAAAATTTTTGTTCCAGCGCGGTCAGTACAGGGGTAAAATCGGTCATTTCACAATAATTCCTATAATTTGGTTCAGCAGTGTCACCAACGGAGCGGGAAGCGTCAACCCCAGTGTCGTTAGGACGGCCACGTTGATGAAGAGGAGCGCGGTCCGCCAGCCAAAATTTTCGCCCGCGCCGACTCCCTCAGGAATTGGGCCATACAAAATTTTATTCAGATGGCGCAGCAGTGACACAAACGCTACTGTGAGAAGCAGGATGGTCGCCGCCATCAGCCAGGGATTTGACTGAGCGAACCCTGCGCGGAACAATGCCAGCTCGGCCACGAACATGCCAAAAGGCGGCAGACCGATCAGCGCCAGCAGTCCAACCGTGAACAGACCGCCTGTCCACGGCATGGCTTTGAGGAGACCGGAAACCTGTCCAATCTTCGTGCTGTTGTACCGGTGAAGGATATTTCCGGCGAGCAGGAATAACATGGATTTTGCTGTACAGTGGCTGATCAACAGCAACAGCGCAGCAAATATTCCCATCGGTCCCATCCCTAACCCCAGGCAGATCAACCCGGTATGTTCGATACTGGAATAGGCCAGCATGCGCTTGTAATTACGCTGAATCACCAGGCTGAAAGCGGCAATGGTGATCGAAAAAAGTCCCAGTATGATCAAAAGCTGGTTGGTGAACGTAGGACCCACTACCGCGTCGACGACTGCTTTCCACCGCAGGATGGCATAGATGGCCACCGCCAGGAGCACTCCCGACATCAAGGCGGAGAGAGGGGCAGGTGCTTCTGCGTGCGCGTCTGGCAACCAGGTGTGCATGGGGGCAAGCCCGGCTTTTGTGCCATAGCCGACCAGCAAAAAGATGAACGCCAGGCGGATGATTTCAGGATGGAGTGCGCTTGCATTCGTCATCAGCGCCGGCCAGTTGAGCGCGTTCTCAATGGGCCCAACCAGGTTTACAAAGTCAAAATAGGCCAGCACCGTGCCGGCGAACGCCAGCGCAATCCCGGTAGAGCCGATGAGAATATATTTCCAGGATGCCTCGACCGAGGCTTTTGTGAGGGTTAGCGGGATGACCAGCGCTGAGAAGATAGTGGTTGCTTCCATAGCCACCCACATGATCCCTACATTGTTCGCCGATACCGCCAGCAGCATGGCGGCAATAAATAAGTTCACGAAAATCTGGTACCGGCGTACCTGCTCGGCTGACTCAGCAGACACGTTGAGGTTAGGTCCCAGGAACAGCGCGAGCGCGGCCACTCCGGTAACACAAGCCAGGATCAGGGCAGACAGGCTGTCGGCACGCAGTAATTCATTGGGACCGAATGTGGGCGCGGGTGCGCCTGAGACCGCCCTGCTGATGAAAGCCAGAGAGGCCCCAAGGGGGACCAGCGATAAAAGGGCATTGGCTCTCCCAACCCAGGAGCGATAAGGGCGGACCAGCCCGGCCAGCAGCGCAGCCGCGAATGGAGGGATTAGTAAAAATAAAAAGGTCATGACTTAATGCCTGAGTTGGTTCAAGTGATCGACATCGATGGATTCAAAGGTGCCGTGAAGATGATAGATAAAAATCTGCATGACCAGAAACCCCATGAGCGCGTCCAGAAAAACGCCCAGTTCCACAATTAGCGGAATCCCATACGTACCCAACAAGGCCAATAGCGTGATGCCGTTTTCCAGAATGAGAAAACCAACCACCTGGGTGAAAGCCTTTTTCCGGGTGAGGATTACCAGAAGTCCAATGAATACCAGTCCCAGTGCCAATGGCAAACCACCCCGGGTAGGTAGTGAAGAAATGGCCACCACCGGACGCATGACCGCGTACGCCAGGATCACCAGCATCCCGGAAACGATCAGCAGCGAAGGTACGTTCAAATAAGGGTCTCGCTCGCGCTCGACGGCAAACCGGGTCTGCATGCGGCGTAATGCACGAGGGATCAAAAAGACTTTGAGTGCAATAAAAATCACCGTCACAAGGTAGAGTTCGGGGTTATGGTCAAAGTAACCTACGATCACAAACAGACCGGAGAGCACCACCGATTGCCACTGAAAGGCATCCACGTACGAACTGAGGTTTCGCCGCCATAACAGCAATATGCCGGAAAGCAGGGCAAGACTGGCGCCAAGGATGGAAAGCTGTGAAAACAGAGAATTGTACATTCGCTTTACCTCAATAGAAACGAAGAGATAACCGATAACAGCGCAAGCACAAAAGAAACGCTGAGGAGTTCAGGAACCCGGAACAAACGCAGCTTGGCCACGCGTGTTTCAATCACTGCCACTACCAAAGCCAGCAGCGCCAGCTTCCCAAGAAAAACGAAGCCGGCTGTTAACAGCGCCATGGGTGTCAGGACGGTTGCCAACCCCCAAGGGGCAAATAAATTCGCCAGCAGAGAAAAGAAGATGAATAGTTTCAAACCTGAGGCCCATTCGATCAGAGCCAGGTAACGGCCTGAATATTCAAGGATCATGGCCTCATGGATCATGGTTAATTCCAGATGCGTGGCAGGGTTATCGATCGGGAGACGGCCGGTTTCTGCCATTGTGACGATAAACAGCGCAGCGAACGCCAGCAGGTGCCCCGGACTGACGGCAAGACCTGGGTTGGCCAGTGTCTGGGCCACGATGTGCCCCAGGTTCGTGGACCCGGCCCTCACAGCCAGGCCAAAGATCGCCAGAGCGATGGTGGGTTCAGCGATCGCGGCAATGGTCATCTCGCGGCTCGAACCCATCCCTCCAAAGGCGGTGCCGGGATCCAGGCCCGCCAGCGCCAGAAAGAAGGTTCCCAAGAGCAAAAGGTACACGACCGTCAACAAATCGCCAATCCCATCGAAGGGCAGCAGCACAAAAACCGATGGGACCAGACAGGCAACGGCCAACGTGCTGCTAAACACCAGGTATGGCGTCAGGCGAAATAACCACGAAGCATGATTTGAAATGACGACATCTTTTGCGAACAGCTTGCCGAGATCCAAATAAGGCTGCCAGGGTGGTGCACCGCGCCGGTTTTGCAGCCGCGCTTTTATCCAGCGCACAATTCCCACCAACCCGGGCGCAAGCACTAGCGCCAGAAGTCCCTGTCCGATTCCAAGAAGATAGTTCGCCATCACAACCACCTCGCCACAACCAGCAAGAGTATCAGTGTGATGCTGATATACAATAAATACAAATGCAGCGAGCCGGACTGCAACCTCCGAAACTGGTTGGCTGCGAAGCGGAATACCCCCACCAGCGGGCCATAAATGACTTTTTCAAACCAGGGAGTGATCTCGCTGCTGTATTCAATGGAGTGCACAAAATATTTCGAATCTGGGTGGAAATCGATGCTAAGTTCCCGGGTAGGACGATAGAGCTGGGCAAAGACCCGCCGGAGTGGCTCGGCAAAGGCCGTAGCCGTGTATTCCATTCGCGGTGTTTGGCCAGTGTATCCGCATCCCCAGGTGGAACTGACCCGCAGTTTCTGATTCGCCCGGAATATTCGCAGGCAGAGCGGGATGAGCCCTAGAATAAGCAGCAATCCGATCGCGATCAGGGTTGGCGACATCTGTCCAAAACCAGCGGTGTTTTGCAGTGTCCAATTGAAGTTGAATGCTGTGGGGGGCGCAGAAATACCGCTAAGCTCAGCTATGATTTGGGTAAAGAAAGGTGTAACCGTAAAAGGCACCACGCCCAATCCAACGCACAGGAAGGCCAACAGTCCCATAGCCAACCGCATGGGCAAAGCCACTTCATGCGCCTGCTCAGCTTCTGTTGAACGCGGGATGGCCAGAAAGGTGATCCCAAACGCTTTCACAAAACAGGCGGCGGCCAGCCCGCTGGTGAGCGCCAGCATCCCCACTGCCAACGGCATGACAATCGCTACTTCGGGTCTGGGGAGCTGGAACCCACTGAGTAAGGCCTGGAACACGAGCCATTCGGATATAAAACCGTTTAGCGGCGGCAGCGCCGAAATCGCCGCGGCCCCAATCAGGAAAAAGAGCGCCGTCCATGGCATACGTTTGATCAGGCCGCCCATCTCTTCCATATTGCGGGTACCCGTGGCGTGCAGAACCGAACCTGCCCCCAGAAAGAGCAGCCCTTTAAAGATGGCATGATTGAGCGTGTGAAACAACCCGCCGATGAATCCGAGCATGGCCAGCGTCATCAAGCCGTAGGATTGAAAAACCAGGCCGGCGCCGATGCCCATCAAGATTATGCCAATATTCTCAACCGAGTGGTATGCCAGCAGTCGTTTTAGATCGTGCTCCATCAGCGCGTAGAGAACTCCCAAAACGGCGGAGATTGCCCCGAACCCAAGCACGACCACCCCCCACCAGGTGGGTCCCCCACCCAGTAGATCCAGTGCGACGCGCAGCAATCCGTAGATGCCCAGCTTGATTAACACTCCCGACATCAGGGCTGAGATATGGCTGGGAGCAACCGGGTGCGCCATGGGCAGCCAGACATGCAGCGGAACAATGCCGGCCTTCGAGCCAAAGCCGGCCAGCGCCAGCAGAAAGATGGCGTTGCGTACCGCGTCCGGCAGCCCAGCTGCGCCAGAACGGATGGAGGCAAATGAGGCCGCCCAATCTCCACCCGAGGCCAGAAGAAACAGGATGACCAGAAACACGAAACCGATATGCGCCATGGCGAGATACCACAGCCCGGCCCGCATGGTCCCCGGTTGGCTGTTTTCAGTAATCACCAGGAAATAGGATGAAAGCGACATCCCTTCCCAAACGAACAGAAAAGTAAAGAGGCTGTCCGCCATGACCACCAGACTCATGCACAGCAAGAACAGGTTGAGCATCAAACCCAATTGGCGCAGGGATGTGTGACCGTCTTCGTAATGTTTTGAATAGCTGGCTCCATACACAGCCGCAGGGATAGCGACGATGCCAATCAGGATCAGGAAGAAGGCGCCCAGGGAATCAACCCGCAGCGCAAGTCCACCGGCAAATGAAAACAGTGCCGCGGTGTTCATGGCCCAAGGCGTTCCAGACGCAATCACGGCGACACCCAACGCCAGGCCGGCTGCGGCCCCCAGTATAGCACCCAGTGCTACCAACCAGCGCCCCATCACTCCCCGGCCGGAAGCCAGGGCTGCCAACATTCCGAGCGAATAAGCCAGGACCATACCTGGAAATAGATTTGAGATCATGGGGTTTCACGCCTGATGATGGGATGATTCTTTTCAGGTAGCCGGTCCATGGCGGTCAAGATCCCGCGCAAGATGTCCTTCGGTTCTGGGGGACAGCCGGTCACAACCACATCGACCGGGATGAACTGATCCACGCTGCCAGCCACCGCGTAACTGCCTTTGAAGACACCGCAAGTCCTGGCGCAGTCCCCTACGGCGACCACAAGTTTGGGACCTGGCGCTGCTTCGTACGTTTTGATCAGGGCGATTTCCATGTTGCGGGTCACCGGCCCGGTCACGAGTAGCAGATCTGCGTGGCGTGGAGAGGCAACAAAATGGATCCCAAAGCGTTCCGAGTCGTAAACCGGGCCGGTGAGACCGGTGATTTCAATTTCACACCCGTTGCAAGAGCCCGCATCCACTTCGCGGATCGCTAGCGAGCGGCCCAGGAGACGCCGGGTGCGCGCCTCGATTTCTTTCACCACCCCTATGGTATCTAAATCATCTGGTGAAAGTTTTTCCGTCACAATCCCGGTATTGAAAATCTTTTGAAATAATGAGGGCATTGACTATCCTTATTAAACGTTAAGATCCATTGTCAAACACATGACAAAGGATCTTTTGAGACGCCAACGAGGTTAGCTGACGGGTTCGGGTTCAAAAAGTAACCCTACCGGCTGAACCGGATTCACCCCATTCGTTATCTGGGTTCCCCGCGTCTATAAAGGCTTAGGCGGTTATTTTTAAAATTTATTATTAATAAAGTGATCTTACTTCTGAAGCTGGTAATGATCCAGCCCAAAAATCTTCCATATCATACCACGAAATTTTTTGGCTGTTATTTCTCTGCTTGTAGAAGATATCTAAAATTGCTTCTTTGCAGTATTTACTCAGGCCGTGCGGGTAGGACAACGATAAACTTTGTACCAACGCCTACCTGAGATTCAACCAGGATAAACCCGCTGTGCTGTTTGACAACCCGGTGGCACAGAGATAGACCAAGACCCGTGCCCCGGCCG
>Ga0105104_10000242_pt1 | contig 41904 bp, 21 predicted proteins | sample PPLLaktember2015_3_FD_87034 | JGI IMG/M metagenome (GOLD analysis project Ga0105104, IMG submission 87034) | Freshwater sediment microbial communities from Prairie Pothole Lake near Jamestown, North Dakota, USA - PPLs Lake P7 Core (6) Depth... | ecosystem: Environmental > Aquatic > Freshwater >... | reverse complement strand
TTGGGGATTTACAGATGACAATCGGGTATTGTCATGTGAAAGCCGGGGATTTTCGTATGACAAGTGGTTTTTTGATAACGATGGGGGGGACCCTGAATTTACACAAAATAGTATACACTCCCCTTACAGTTCCATTCCCGGCAGTAAAAATTTACACAACCCCGGGAGAAACCTCAATGCCCTCCGCGGCTAAAATTATTTTCAAAATAGAACTTTTCAAAAAAATTTCGTATAATTGATATTCAACATCATTAGGTTTTTTTCCCGCGTTTATGGATGAAAAAAAAATTAAATAAGGATGAACCAAGAATGAGACGCACAAAAACAGCAATCATTTTTTTATTAGGGGTTTTGTCGATAATTATAAGCGGTATACATGGCTTAGCCCAGCAGCCGCGACTCATGAACAGCGTAGAGCTAAAAATCGGCCTGGAAAAAATGCTCCACCTGGGAAGCGTATTATACATAGCCGCTCACCCAGACGACGAAAACACGGCGATACTGGCGTATATGTCGAAAGAAAAAAAGATGCGCACGGGTTACCTGTCAATTACACGGGGAGACGGGGGACAAAATTTGATCGGTTCCGAGAAAGGCCCTTTAATGGGACTGCTGAGAACCTATGAACTACTGGAAGCTCGAAAAATAGACGGCGCAGAACAGTTTTTTACCCGCGCCATCGATTTCGGGTACTCCAAAACAACAGGAGAATCCCTCGATATTTGGGGAAAAGAAAATATACTGGAAGATATGGTTTTTATTATCCGGAAATTTCAACCGGACATCATCATCTCGCGATTTTCGAAAGAGGTGGGAGAAGGTGGACACGGCCATCATACGGCTTCCGCCGTGCTGGCGCAGGAAGCTTTCGAAGCAGCCGGCGATGCATCGAAATTCCCAGGGCAATTAAAAGAAGTCTCAATATGGAAAGCAAAACGCTTTCTATGGAATACATGGCGGCCCTATATGCCGGAAGCTAAACCGGAAGATACGGCTAAACTAATGTCAATAAATGTAGGTCAATATAACCGTTTACTGGGAAAATCCTACATCGAAATCGCATCGTTGAGCCGGAGTATGCACAAAAGCCAGGGCTTCGGTTCGGTACCGATGCGGGGCGAACGGTTGGATTATTTCGATTTGTTAGGGGGTGAAAAGGCTGACAAAGATATGTTCGAAGGGATCGACACGACCTGGAACCGGGTGCCGGGGTCCGAAAAGATTCGAAAACTACTGGAAAAGGCAAATGAATCCTTTCAATTCGACCGGCCCGATGCGATCTTACCCATCCTGGCGGAAGCACTGGACGAATTGAAGAAGTTGAAAGAGTCATATTGGACTACTCAAAAAACGATGGAATTAAAAGAAATCCTGCGCTCCTGTGCGGGGATGTGGCTGGAAGCCATGAGCGACAGCCCGGCGGTCACACGGGGACAAGATATTAAAGTGACGGTAATCGGGGTTAACCGTTCAAACTTCCCGATGAGTTTCAAAGAAGTCATGGTCCCGGGAAACAACGGAGAACCGAATAAAATTCCCATCCAAAAAACAATGGAAGATAATAAACCGGTTCAACAAGATTTACAAATGAATATCCCCCAGGACGACCATTTGTTTACCCATCCCTACTGGTTGAAACAAAAACCGGGAAAAGGCATTTTCAACGCGGAGAATCATGGTTTGAAGGGAATGGCTGTGGCACCGTACCCGTTTTATGTAACCTTTGTGCTGGAGATGAACGGGAAAGAGGTTTCGTTCGATACCCCGGTCCTGTTCCGGGAGCGAGACCCGGTAGAGGGTGAACGGATTCATTCGTTGATCGTGACCCCACCGGTGACTGCCAATTTCATGGAACCGGTGATATATTTCCCGGGGAAAGCGGGGCGCGAGATTCCCGTTATCCTGGGATGCGGACCCAAACCGGTCAAAGGCACTATAAAATTATATGTTCCCAATTCGTGGAAAGTAGAACCCGAAGTCATGGATTTTTCCATCGATGAAGCTTTCGGGGAAAAGAAAATTTCGTTTAAAGTTACCCCGGGAGCGGGAGAAACAGGAACATCCGGGGAAATTAGAGCGGAAATGACAGTGGAAGGAAACAAATACGGTTTGAGCCGGCAGCGAATCGCATACCCGCATTTACCCGTTTTGACGCTGCACCCGGAAGCCAAAGCGGAGTTGGTGCAGGTAGAGATCAAAGGTACGGGAAAACGCGTGGGTTACGTGATGGGATCCGGTGACGACATCCCGCAATATTTAACTCAAGTCGGTTTCCAGGTCGATTTATTGACGGATGAAGAATTACGGACCCGGGATTTACGGGTTTATGATGCGATAGTGGTGGGAGTCCGGGGATATAATACGCGGGAAATCCTGAAGCAGGTGCAGCCGCGGTTGTTGGATTATGTTTCCCGCGGTGGGCGTATGATTGTCCAGTATAATGTGAGTCGAGGTTTGAAAATCCCCCAATTGGGACCCTATCCTTTCCAGGTTTCTTCAAACCGCGTGACGGAGGAAGATGCGGTAATAAAGATTCTTGATCCCAAAAAACCGCTGTTTCTCTACCCCCATAAGATCGAACCGCAGGATTTCGATGGGTGGGTCCAGGAACGGGGACTTTATTTTGCCGACCGGTGGGATCCGCAGTATACTCCCCTGCTGTCCTGTTACGATACGGGCGATAAACCGCAGGAAGGAGGACTGTTATTGGCGCGGTATGGAAAAGGAATATTCATTTATACGGGTTATGCTTTTTTCCGTCAAATACCGGCGGGAGTTCGGGGAGCGTTAAAACTCTTTACCAATATGATTTCAATGAAAACGGGTGATGAAAAGCAAAAATAAGAGGAAGAACGGGTAATCAAAAGCTTTGGGAAATCCAAAAACCCTTTCACGAAAGGTTTTTTGGTCGTCGAAGACAAAACATGCGGTGAATCCAGGAGGAACAATGACAGGAAATGAAGCGAAAGGGGCGGGGGGAACGGAAGAAACCCCGCCTATATTGGGATCGTGGAAAAATATGTATTGGTTGGTGCTGGGGAACCTGGTAACCTGGATCCTATTATTTACGTTGTTCACATGGTGGTATAGATGAATATAATCGATTGGGCCATTTTGATCCTGTCGCTTGTTTTTATCGTGGTTTACGGTATATGGAAAGGGAGGGGGAGCCGGGATATCGAGGGGTATTTGATGGCGGATCGCGGTCTCCGGTGGCATATCGTGATGTTGTCGGTGATGGCGACCCAGGCCAGTGCCATTACGTTTTTATCCACGCCGGGCCAGGCCTACAGCGACGGGATGCGTTTCGTTCAATTTTATTTCGGTCTCCCGTTGGCCATGATCGTACTGTCCATTACGGCTGTCCCCATTTATCACAAATTAAATGTGTATACCGCCTATGAATACCTGGAGAGCCGATTCGATTTGAAAACTCGCAGTTTGACGGCCTTTTTATTCCTGGTTCAACGCGGGTTTGCCGCCGGATTGACGATTTATGCGCCCTCCATCATCCTCTCTACGCTGCTGGGATGGAACCTCTATATGACCAATTGCCTGATTGGAGGTATCGTCATTATTTATACGGCTGCCGGGGGAAGTAAAGCCGTAAGTTGGACCCAGACGCAGCAAATGATTATAATTGCAGCAGGAATGGCCGGGGCTTTTTTCATGGTGTTCTATTTGCTCCCGCAAGGTGTATCCGTTACGGATGCGTTGTTTGTGGCAGGTAAAATGGGGAAACTCAATGCGGTCGATTTCTCGTTCGATTTAACCAGTCGGTACAATATCTGGTCCGGTTTGATCGGCGGGTTTTTCCTGGCTTTATCGTATTTTGGAACAGATCAATCCCAGGTGCAGCGATACCTGACCGGTAAATCCATCGCGCACAGCCGCATGGGTCTGTTGGCCAACGGTTTGGTGAAAGTCCCCATGCAGTTTTTTATTTTGCTCCTGGGTGCGATGGTTTTCGTGTTCTATCAATTTAACCCTTCCCCGTTGTTTTTCAACACGGTCGAGAGCCAGGGTGTCAGGGATGGGCGGTGGGGAAAAGAGTACCGGGTGATCGAAACGCAATACGAGCGGGCATCGAAAGAAAAAACGGAGTGGGTTCAAAAATTGGTCCGGGCGCGCCATATGAAAGACGAGAAAGCAATGGAAGGGATCGAACAAAAGTTGGCAGAAGCTGGAAAGCAAACAGCAAAACTCAAACAACAAGGGGTTGAACTGATTAAAAAACACTCGGCCAACGAATCGGTGAGCGATACCAATTATATATTCCTGTCTTTTGTTTTGAATCACATCCCGGTGGGTTTGTTGGGTTTAGTGATTGCAGCCATCGTGGCGGCGTCGATGTCGTCGACGTCGTCGGAGTTGAATGCGTTGGCCACTACGACGCTGGTGGATATCTATAAACGGATGGTCAACCGGGAAGGAAGCGACCGGCAGTACCTGGTTTTATCGAAATTGATGACAGTGGGATGGGGGATTTTTGCCATCCTGTTTGCGTTGTTTGCCAACCGGCTGGGTACATTGGTGGAAGCGGTGAATATCCTGGGGTCTCTTTTTTACGGGACAATCCTGGGAATTTTCCTGGTGGCTTTCTATTTTAAATCGGTTCGCGGGTCTGCTGCTTTTTATGCCGGGATCATGGCAGAAATAGGCGTGATATTGTGTTTTATTTTTACCCGTATTTCGTTTTTGTGGCTCAACCTGGTAGGGTGCCTCCTGGTGGTGGGGATTTCTTTAATTTTAAATCGAGTTTTCAAAGATAATGATAATTGAAGAAGAATCACAAATCCCCTGGAAGGTTAGCTTAGTTCACGTTTGGTTTTAATATAAAACCTCCGCGATGACCGAATTACCTCGACGAATACATAACCCGGTCAAGCGGAGCCAAAAAGAGAGTTTTCTCACAGGGCTCACGGGTGTCCTTGGAGCCGATGATCGGCGGAGAGGTGAAGTGGAAGGAATTCGGAAACCGACTAAAGCCCCTGACTTTGATTTAAAGCGAATTATAGGCTTAATTAGCGGCATTCTTGACTGTCCCCTTTTTTCCTTTTTTTATATTTTGCCAGGAAATGGATGAAGAAAAAAAATGAAACAATTCAAAAGGTCGGCGGGATCCAAATCCGTTCTTTGATTTTTAGAATGAAGGTGCCGGGACAGGCATGCCTGTCCCGTGGTGTTAACATTCCCGGGATATTGGACGATATCCCGGCCTTGCGAAGTCCCGTTACAATTTGATACCTATACCAAACCCGGCTTTTAAGCCCCCCAGTTTAATTTCGACGGTGTCGTTGGCTGCAGCCCCGGGGAGTGTGTCGGAAGCGCTTATATAAGCCCCTTCCAACTCGACGAAGATAAAGTCGTTCACATCGACGATTAAATCCAGCGCACCGCAAAATCCTATAGCCGACTCGTTAACCGTAGTTTCCAGGGCTTCTTCTTTGTAAGAGATATACGCGATACCGGCACGAAACGCAGTTCGGAACATTGGAGATACTTTGAAATGAAGGGCCCCGCCGCCGCAAATAAAAAGCTGCGTCGATTTAGCGGATTGATCGGTCCCGGGAATGGTCCCGGAAGCCGAAAGATACCCGGCACTGCCCCAAAGGGAGAGCGATTTCATGAATAACGAACCGGAATCCACTTTTATTCCGGGAAAAAACTTGCTGTTTCCATAGATTTCTTTATACTTGGAATCGGAAGGTTTCAAATAATTTCCTTGCAAAGAAATGGATAACGGGGTACGGGTAAATCCTATTGTCGATGACATCACTAACGTTATTCCTAATAGCATGCAGAATATATTTTTAGTTTTCATGGTTTCTTTCCTTTGAATTTATTAATATGTTAGCTGGCATTGATTGGAGGATACGATTTCAAAATTCACTCCGTCTACGGCCTTTACCCAGTAATAATAGGTTTTACCGCCGGTGAGGTTTTTTTCATAAAAAGTGTACAGGTTATTTTTAATTTCAGCGACAGGTATCTCTTTGATTTGGGTGAAATCCGTTTCATCCGAGGAGCGGCGGAAGAGTTGGAGTTTTGAAATACCGGCCTGGGAGAGGTTGCCCGTGTGAATGGTTACTTTACCGTACTTTTTACTGATTAGCCATGATCGGATAATTTCTATGGAAGAATCGACGGTAACGAGGGTGGATAAGATGGCGTTATTGGAAACTGAAGATTTTGCACCTTCCTGGTTTTCGGCACGGATGGCAAAATAATATACATTATTTCCGGGAACATTCACGGCAACACCCTGGATCGTCCCGGGGTCAAGCGGTGTTGGGAGACCGCTTACGAGGGTTCCTGAAGTAAAATTGTTATCGGTTAATGGAACCGTAGAATATCGCATTTCATAGGAGTCGGCTTTTCCGATAAAACCGGAACCGCCGGGGGCCGCCCATTTTAACGAAATGGTATTGGCGTTGTAGGAATCGACCATCAATGAATCGATTCGCCCTGGAGCAATGGGATCATACGGGTTGTAACCGGATAATGTGACAGAAGGGGCATTGATCTGTCGGCTGATGTTTTCGGCCAGGGGAACTCCCTTCTCTGCTGCCATGGAAAATCCGTCCTGTTGGGTTTCATCCGGGTTGAATTCGGGGAAACCGGCCCCCATGACTGCGGTGTTGGTGATATTATTAAAGAATACGGTAATGGAATAGTTTCCATCTTCGTCGTATTGGGTGAATAATCCTTCATAACAACCGTCTTCCGGCATAAAATCCCCATTGATTCCATTATCGTTAAGGGGAAGGGTATATTCATTTCCCCAGGGAGAAGTAATGCGGGCATAAACGGTAAGTCCCCGGAGGACCACGTTGCTTTTGGTGGCGATTCCTTTGATGTGAATGGGTTCGGGGTAATCGATCTCTTTTTTTTCCACAAAAGCATCGACTCGTATGGTACTCTTGGCAATAGCGCTTACTGTGGGGTTTACCACAGAAGTGGAATTGTTGGTAACATTCAATTTCCAGTCACCGCCAATAATTTCTTTATCGGCGATTTTAAAGAATTTAAATCCTTCATTGCTGCTGTAACCGGAGTAATTTGATTTATACTTCGCCCCTTTGGGGTTGGTTAAATAGAAATCGATATCTGCAGCATCATCATCCGTAATGTTGAATTTTAAAACATGAGAGATGGAGGAGTCGATATAAACGTTGAATTGACTGGTCTTGCCGGGATCGATATTTTCTTTTTTGTTAAGCAGGACGATTTCTTCGGGGGTGATGCGGCAGTGGATATCGTTGAATACACCGGGCAGGCCGTCATAATCGTTAACGGATTGGAAGACGCCGCCGGATTCGTCGCAAAGGCTGCGAAGCGATTGGTTGGAACTGCCGAGGTAGCCCAAACCGATGCCATATACCGTAATTTCTTTGGCAATAATCCCGGCAAGTACATCTGCGATATAGGGCGCAGTGTTTTCTTCGCCGTCGGTGAAAACGATGATATTCTTTTTATATTTTAGTTCAGGGTTGGATTCTGCGACGGTCATTCCTTTTAACAGCCCATCGCCGATGGAAGTGGCCCCATCCGAAGATAAACCGGAGATAGCGCTTTGGATCTGCGGCTTTGTCGTATTGGTCAATTTGGTTAAATTTTTAACAATGGAGGCGCCGGTGCTGAACTGGACAACTCCGATATAATTGCTGGTTTCCGCTAATTGCACATATATTAGGGCGGCGATTTTGGCGAGAGTTAAAGGCAAACCGGCCATGCTGCCGGACCGGTCGACGACCAGTGCGGTTTTCCAGTATTCTTTGTATTTCTTTTTAATAATCGTTGGCGCAGCGCCATCGGTTGCAGTCCCGCCCGTTTGTTTATAATTATATTTGGTCTTTTCCATGGTGGCTTTACAGCTTTCTCCATGCGTGTCCTGCTGATGGGTTTGCGCTTTACTATTGTGATTCGACGCATCGCAAAAATCGACGATAGTTGGCTGCCATTGAACCCACATGATGCTGGCCCTTTCATTATTCGAATTAATTTCTCTAGTCTGTATTGGAAAATCGAAAGGTGGATAAATTTTAAACGTTACTTTTTCAGTACATTTTAACCAATTCCCCCCCCACCAAAAATACCTGATTCCAAAAAAATAATCGCAATATTCATCCCCTAAACCATATACGGCATGACCGAACTCATGGATGATCACTCGTCCATTTTCTTTCATCTCCGTTGGGTTTACAAATATTTTTGAGCCGGACGCATACGCGCCTGAAAATTTGTTGCCTACGGTAATATCCGCATTGGGAGGATTTTCATCGTCCAGCGGTTTGTATTCGGGTTTGTCCGCCCATTTTTTGGGGATCAAGATGGTCACTGTCCCAAACTGGTGTTGTTTCCCTGTCGCATTCCAAAGATAATTGGAAGCGGCTATCATTTCGTTCTCGATTTTTGTTACCAATGCCTGGTCTTCCGCTTCATCCTCATCGATCATAACCAACACATCGAATTTTCCACTCTTAAAGGTAACACCGGACAATGGAAATGAAAACATTGAAATCAAAACAATGATAATTGAAGGAATTACTCCTTTCCTGGTTGATAGAAACATGTTGTTTCCCTCCTTATTTAATATTTTTATTAATTCATCTTCTCAGTATGTGAGGGCTAATTTCACATACTCACATTGAAAATATATACCCGAATCATGGTTTTGTCAACATGAAAAAATTTTTTTTAACTCCTTTCCGGTTGATAAAGGGGGATGTAGGGATTACCCGGCAGGTGTTTCTTTCTTAAAAAGAAAACTGTGCGATGGCTACTCGCGGGATATGGTCCAGGTCTTCGATAAATTCGAGAGAGGTGAAGCCCGACTTCAATAGTATTGTTTGAACGGCTGTTTTTTGGTTGTACCCGATTTCCAGGAATAATTTTCCCCCGGGAACGAGATGAACCGGCGCGGTTTTAGCGATCCGGCGAATGAGTTCCAACCCGTCTTTACCGCCAACCAAAGCTATTTTAGGTTCGTGGTCCCGGACGTTGGGTTGTAGAGTTTTCCATTCATTTAGGGAGATATAGGGGGGATTTGAGACAATGGCATCGAATAAAAAACTTGTTTTTGGGAACAGGTCGGCATGCAGTGCGGTTATTTTTTTTTCCAGGTGGAAAAGTTCGATATTTTTTTTTAAAACATAAAGAGCTTCGCGGGAGATTTCGACAGCGGTTATATTGGAGTTCGTATGTTTTGCCAGTAATATAGAGATGTTCCCGCTTCCTGCGCCGATGTCTAAGACTTTTGCGGGTTTTTGGAGGGATTCCAGGTATTTTAACGTTGTTTCTACCAGGATTTCGGTTTCCGGTCTGGGGATCAATACGTTATGATTTACGTAAAAGGTTTCGCTGTAAAATTCTTTTTTTTTTATGATATAAGCGAGGGGAACGCCTTTAAGCAGGAGCTGCCGGCGGCGGTAGAATTTCCTGAGGTTTGCCAAATCGGTAATTTCCCGGTTTTTTTTGGAATAGAATTCGGCGCGGGTGATGTGAAAGGTTTCTTCCAGGATGACGTGGAGGTCCAGGGCTTTGGATTTATCTTCCAGTTGTTCCAGTGCGAAAGAAAACAATTGGGAGTAAAGCACTTAGTTATCGAATTCCTTGAAGCGGTTTTCCAGGGCTTTTTGAGTGTGGTAATCGGTGAGCATATGAACCAATTCTTCAACGCTGCCGTCGAGAATGAATTCGATATTGAAATTATTCCCGGTAAGTCGGTGGTCCGTGACGCGGCTTTGGGGGAAGTTATAAGTTCGGATTTTTTCGGAACGTTCGCCGGTGCCTACTTGCAGTCGCCGCGTGTTAGCCAGGTCGTTGGACTGTTTATCTTTTTCATGTTCATAGAGGCGCGATTGAAGGACTTTCATGGCTTTTTCCCTGTTTTTGTGTTGTGATTTTTCGTCCTGGCACGTGACTACGAGGCCGGTGGCGATGTGGGTGATGCGGATAGCGGATTCAGTCCGGTTGACGTGTTGGCCCCCGGCGCCTTGTGAGCGGTAGGTGTCGACACGAATATCTTTGGGGTTAATATCGATTTCCACGTCATCGACTTCCGGCATGACGGCAATCGTAACGGTTGAAGTATGGATACGGCCGCTGGCTTCCGTAACCGGGACGCGTTGAACGCGGTGGACCCCGCTTTCATATTTCAGGTATTTGTTGACGTTTTCCCCGCGGATGTGCATGATGATTTCTTTAATTCCGCCGACGTTGGAGTAGGTGGTGGAGACTACTTCGGATTTCCAGCCTTTTCGTTCGGCGATACGCGTGTACATCCGCAATAAATCAGATGCGAACAAGGATGCTTCATCGCCCCCGGCTCCTGCGCGGATTTCCAGGAAAACATTGCGGCTGTCTTCGATGTGATCCGAAATCATCAATATTTTTATTTCCTTTTCCAGTTCATCAATCGAATGGCCCAGGCTGTGGATTTCTTCTTCAGCCAGGGTTTTCATTTCCGGGTCATCCGAAACCTGGAATAATTCCACGGCTTCTTGTCTTTTGTTTAGTTCCACCCTTAGTTTAATATACTTCTCGTTGAAAGGCTTAAGCTGGGATAGCTCTTTTGATAGTTCTTTAAACAGTTTTTGGTTTTTTAGTACTACCGGATCAGCGAGTTTTCCAGCAATTTCCGTGCATTTCTTGTGAAGTCCTTCCAGGTAGGAATAGAACTTCTCATTGCTCTTTGTAGCCATATTTTTTCTTGAAACGTTCTATACGGCCGGCTGTATCGATATACTTTTGTCTCCCTGTATAAAAGGGGTGACAGGATGAGCAGATTTCGACCTGGATTTCAGAAAGTGTGGACCGCGTCTTAAATGTACTTCCGCACGCGCATGACACTTTGCATTCTTTATATTCAGGGTGTATTCCTTGTTTCATTGTTCCTCCAAAAAAGTGCATTTTACCACGTTCGTTGTTTAAAGTCAATCGGTATTCCAAAATCATCCAAAATCATCGGTAGAAAGTTGCGGTCCCACGATGTGGGCCCCTCACAGGGGGCGGCACTGCCAACACTCCCTTACGCAGTGGGGCGTAAGTGGAAATGATTTTGACCGTCGATGGTAACTGTGGTAGATTTTTTTGACCGGCACTTTTTTTATAAAAGAGACTATTGGATGCGAATCCCGGTGTGGATGATTTCATCCAGGAACATGGATTCTCCCTTATCTTTGATAGAGAAAGGATGTGCCTCGATGCGACAGTCGATATTCCTGACAATGCGGCCGATTTTTTTAATATCATGGTACCTGATGCCGGAGAAATCATTGGATATTAAAGCAATATCGATATCACTGAACTCAGAATCGGTTTCATTTGCACATGAACCGAAGAGATAGGCTTCGGAAATCATTATCTTATTTTCTTTTAGGGCTTTCAATAGATTTTTTATGGTTTCGATTATTTCAACTTTCCTTTTAGCCATAGGTATTTTTCCTTAATTATTTCAAATTTCTCCAGGGAAAATGGTTCGGTACACAATGTATAAAACTTGAATTGTTCATCAGGGTACCTGGTTGAGATATTGAATGTATTAACTTCTTCATAAAAATCGAAATCGTCGTCGCTGAGTTGTATATCCACTTCTTTAAGAAGCAGGATCAAATTGTGGGTTTTGGGAGGAAAAATATTTTTTTTCTTTACGAAGATTGCTTTCAGGATTTTCTCTAAAACGAGATGGCCCATGAAAAGTGCCCAGTCGAATTTTTTTTCTTTGATCAATGCTTCGGCAGTATCCATGTCGTGTTCTGCTGACTTTTCCCAATAATCCACATGTTTTAGAACATCCATAATAAAACTATACCATTAATCCGAAAATTTTACAACCGGTTTTTTCTTGCAGCAATTCTTTTTGAAAAAAAGGGGGCAGTCAAAAATGTCACTAACTTAAGAAACTCCCTTAAACATCGCGCAATAAAACGGCACTGCAACACTCCCTTACGCAGTGGGGCGTAAGTGGAAATGATTTTGACAGTCGATGGTAACTGTGGTATGATGGTTTAATGTTCTATTGCATCAATGAGAATAAATATTTTCCTGTAAAAAGAGGAGAAAAAAAATGGCCGCAGTCAATGACAAACAAATTATCTTTTCGATGGTTAACGTTAGCCGTACCCATCCGCCCCACCGGCAGGTATTGAAAGATATCTCGCTTTCCTTTTATTATGGTGCCAAAATAGGTGTCCTGGGATTGAACGGAGCCGGGAAGAGCAGCTTGTTAAAAATCATTGCCGGTGTCGATAAGGATTATGCGGGTGAAGTGATCCAGAGCCGAGATTACACGATTGGGTTCCTCGAACAGGAACCTCAATTGGATATGGGGAAAACAGTCAAGCAAGTTATTTCCGAATCGGTGCAGGAAGTTGTGGATTTGTTAGCGGAGTTTGACCGGATCAATGAAGGTTTCTCCGACCCGGATTTGAGCCCTGACGATATGGAAGCGTTGATCGAAAAACAAGCTTCTGTCCAAAAGAAGTTGGAAGATATGGATGCCTGGAACCTGGATAATCGTTTGGAGAATGCGATGGAAGCCCTGCGTTGCCCTCCCCCGGATACTCCTGCAGCCACTCTTTCCGGTGGAGAAAAAAGGCGAGTCGCTCTTTGCCGCTTACTGCTGCAAGAACCCGATATCTTACTGTTGGATGAACCGACAAACCACCTGGATGCGGAATCGGTCCAGTGGTTGGAACACCATCTCAAAGAATTCAAAGGTACTGTTATTGCCGTGACCCATGACCGTTACTTCCTGGATAATGTAGCCCAATGGATTTTAGAACTGGACCGGGGTGAAGGGATACCCTGGAAAGGGAATTATTCATCCTGGTTGGAGCAGAAGCATCAGCGGTTGACCATGGAAGCCAAAGCGTCGGAACGTCAAAAACGGCAGCTAGAGCGGGAACTGGAATGGGTGCGGATGTCCCCCCGGGCACGTCAGGCCAAAGGAAAAGCGCGTCTTAATTCGTATGAAAAGTTGCTTTCTGCGGAGCAAAATGTTCGAATCGACGAAGCACGAATTCACATACCGCCCGGACCTCGGCTGGGTGACCTGGTGATCGAAGCCAATAATATTAGCAAATCGTATGGCGATAAATTGCTTTTCGACCCGTTTTCTTTCAACCTTCCCAGGGCCGGTATCGTAGGTGTTATCGGGCCCAATGGCGCAGGGAAAACAACGCTCTTCAGGATTATAACGGGGAAAGAAAACCCGGATACGGGGACGATTCGTGTCGGTGAGAGTGCAAAATTGGCTTACGTGGACCAGGACAGGGACGTACTTGACCCTGCAAAACAAGTATGGGAGATGATCGGCGACGGCCAGGAAGTCATCACGATCGGGGGAAAGCAAATCAACGCCAGGGCTTATGCGTCGTGGTTTAACTTCAGCGGCAGCGACCAGCAAAAAAAAGTCGGGGTATTATCCGGGGGTGAGCGGAACCGTTTGCACCTGGCGCGGATCGTTAAAAGCGAATCCAATGTCCTCCTGTTGGATGAGCCCACCAATGACCTGGATGTAAACACATTGCGTGCGCTGGAAGATGCGCTGGATGATTTTGCCGGGTGTGCGGTGATTATTTCCCACGACCGGTGGTTCTTAGACCGTATTGCTACACATATCCTGGCATTTGAAGGCGAAAGCCAGGTTTATTGGTTCGAAGGCAATTATTCCGACTATGAAGCGGATCGAAGGCGCAGGTTGGGTCATCAAGCGGACCGGCCAAGCCGGATTCATTACCGGAAACTTACTTAACTAATCCATCGATGCAGACTGAATTTGCTAAACCAACTTTTAAATTTAAAAATAACCGGGAAGCTATTTTCCTGGAAAAAGCAGCTATTACCCTACTTTTAGCCATTACGTTTCTCATTGCCGCGAAACAAGCCCTACACTTTACCGCCTTTGACGAACAAGCCATGCTAAAATGGGTCGATAAAATTCACCAACACCATTTTCCTGCGTTTCCCCTTCCCCCCTTGTTTTTTTATCTCCAGTATTTTCTATCCGCTGTCTATGGATTTTTTTTAGCCTTAATCGGGGTGATACCCACCAGTTCAGGGTTTATTTCTACTGAACTGGGGATTCACGTCACGGTTGGAGCCGGTAAAATTTTCAATGCCGCCTTACTGACGGGGACAGTTTTTCTTGTTTATAAAATAGGAAAAAGCTTTTATAATAAGGCAGTGGCCTTCTCCGCGGCAGCATCGATAGCCGTCAACCCCATCCTGCTCAATTATTCCCATACTTTCAAACCGGATATATTGGTTTTCTTTTTGATTACGTTTTCTTTATATTTCATCCTCAAGTTTCACCACACGTCAAAACTATTCTATATTCTTATTTCTTCTTTTTTGTGGGGTTTAGCGCTGGCCGGCAACTTCATGGTTTTTTCTTTTTTAATCATCATCGTCATGGCTGCGGTAATGACGGCAAAGCGGGACATTCCCAACCACCGGCGAAAAACGATTATTTTTATCCCTGCAGGGGCTTTATGCGGGTTCTTACTGGGCGCCCCCAACGTGTTTGTCAATACCTTCGAATCGATTAGAATTCTCTTTACCGGTTACGCATTAAAAAATGAGATGATCGGGGAATCCCTGGTCAATGTGCCTTTTTATGAGGTTTATTCCCGTTTTTTTTCCGATTTTATAACTCATTTCGGATGGATAGTCTTATTGGTGGTGCCGGCTGTCATTATGGTGTTTTTTACCCGGAGCAAAAAAGATATTCTCCTGGTTTCGTCTTTTTTAGTTTATATCCTGGTTTTCGGACTCTTCGGCCGCTACCATGAGCGATTCGGGCTGGTGGTCTACGCACCGGCAGCATTGTTAATGGCAAAATCGATTTTCTGGGATTTAAAGCAATGGTCGCTGAGAAGCCGGTTATGGGAGCGAATATTTTCATATGCAGTGGTGGCCTTATTGGTTTTGGTTTCGATTTATGCCCTGTCGAGAACCGTTGTTAATATAAAGAATTTCAACCTACTCAAAACGCAATCCGCATGGGACCGTGCGGTGGAATACCGGACCCGGCACGGATTGAGCGAGAAACGTTTTTCAATGGCCCGGCAGCCCATTACACCCCCTCTTTCCCATAGTCAATTATTACTCAACTCCATATTCAAATTAAAATCGCAGGGGCGAGGGGCGATAAACTCCTTGAACTTTGTCCAGGCCAACCTATCCACCTACCGTGAATTCATCGAAAGTAAAGAAAACCGGGACCTGGATACGTTAGATTTCTCCCGGTATAACCCGTTTTATACCATTCAACAGCGCTCCTTCCATTCATGGAGTTCGGGTATCGTATTTTTATATCATATCCCGGAGGCTTTGTTCCAGGTACCGGTAGAAAAAAGGAATATTTCTTTTCCACGAGTCTTTAATATGACTCCCTCCTCCGGTACATCGTTTCTTCCGCTCCAGGTTTATGAAAAAAACCCGAACCTGGGTAGTTTAAACGGCGAGAACCGGGGGCATTATTATCATTGGCTTTACTCCGAGAAAAAAATTCAAAAGATACGAGTCTGGCTGTTCTCTCTTTCCCGGGAGTGCAATATCTCCATAAAAATCAATGGGAATGAGAAAAAAGTTAAAACCAAAAATCGATCTCCCCTGGAAATGATTGAAATCAATAATATTCGGCCCCTGGTATTCTATCATGATTATGTTTACATGATGGAAGTTAAGGGTCCGGGTTTCGACCCGGGGACAAAGCCGTTTTACTTTGTTGTAGAACCGGTTTATACCGGGAAAAAGTATGATTCGTCCCCGCGGTTTTCCATGCCTGCCCAGGAAAAAATTCCGCGGTTATTCTCCGGCGAGCCCTACCCATTATGGGCGGTGGTATTCTATAAAAAAACAGGCATCGACCTTTCGCTGCTGGAATTCATCAATGAAGCGGTTATCGAAATAGAACCGGATAGCGAAGAGAAGGAAGCGGGATTTATCCCGTTAGAGAAAGGGGATTATATATTTAGGATCGAAGGGGAACGGGTGGGGGCACTCCCGGTAAATGGAATTGCAAATGGTAAGTACACGGTTTTCGGGTTAAACGAGGTCCAGGAGGTTCAATTCCCTGTGGTATCACCGGACCCGGCTTCGAACCGGCTGTCGGCTTCGGTTTCTTTTGCAATAAACGAACCGTTGGTTTTTATCTCCTTCGATTTAATCGCCCTGCGAAACAGTAATTTCAAAACCGGTAAAGTCATCATTACCCCGGATTACCGCCTATTCGTTCAAAAAAAGTTTATCCATTAATTCAAATGGATATGAACACCTATCGGCACAGGGTAAAAATATGGATAGAAAATGGAGGGATTTTTGTCTTTTTGCTGACGGCGTATTTTATTTTTTATTGGGGGTGTCGCCGTAATTATTTTTTTTCCGATGATTTCGAATGGTTGGCTCGAGCGGTTCTTGCACAGGATTGGGACGGGATAGGCAGTATCTTTGCATTTAAAGGAAGGGACTTTAATCCCCTCTTTACTGTTTTCCTGGCTGGGATCATTAAAATATTCGGGTTGTCGCATACGGCTTTTCGGGTGGTGGGGATCGTGCTTTTTACCGGGGTGAGCTGGTTCTTTTTTTATATTTTGAACCGGTATTTCACCGTCCATCGGGTAATCGCACTCACCGCGACCCTTCTTTTCGGTTTTAATGTCTATATTTCCGAAATCCTCCTCAATACGTCCGCCCTGGTTTATTCGCTGGCGACCTTTTTTTTCCTGGCCTCGGCTGCGGCTTATATGGCCAAACGCCGGGGTTTGTTTATAATACTTTTACTGGCTGCGTTTTTAACCAAAGAAACGGTGATCCTGGGAATAATTCCCCTCCTGCTGGTGGAAAAAGAGAGAAAATCCAGGGGGTTCATTTTTATTGCTTTGATCGCCCTGGTTTCCGTAAGATCGGTTATTCAATTGACTTTTGCCGGGAGTGCCGATAGCTACACCGATTTCATGGATTATTCCAACGTGTTTATTAAGTTGTATTTTATTCTTTTAAGGTCCATGAACCTCTCGCCCTATACGTTCTCCCTCCCGGTTGGTGCCGGCATAATCGCTGTCGTAGTTATTATTTCACTTTATGTGCTCATTCGAATATACCGCGGTCAACCGTTTAAAACCGAATTATCTCGATCTTTTCCCGGTAGTGTTTTATATTTTTTCTCTTCCTGGGTCATTTTTTCGCTGTTTTTTTCTTTTCTCCCCAAATTATCTTCCCGGTATTTCTTTTTTCCTGCGATTTTTTTTTGGGGGATGGCCGCATCTTTGTTCAGCCTGGTGGTGTTGTATTTAAAAAACAAGAAGAGGATTTACATGATTGGAGGCATGCTGGCTGTCCCTGTTTTTCTTAGTGTTTCGGTCATGGTGAATTATCCGTTGGTCCAGCGGGAGATAATGGATTACAGGATATTGGGAGATTTTTCCCTGGGTTTTATGCAGCAGGAAGAAACGGTTATAAAAAGCCAATTATCGATGGACAAAGATAATACCTCCCGTATCGTCATCCTTTACAAAATGGATTACAGTCTTTTGAAAGCCGCCTATCAAACGGTCATCGATCGGGGAAATATGCCGAAGCTGCTGCCTTTTAGGGAGCATGCGGTGGGAGGGATTATCGAACCGGCGGACCTGGTTCCCATTGTGCTTTACCCCGGGAGAACGGCGCGCTGGATCGCATTGGAAGAGACTGACCGATTTTTCAAAGGAAAGATTGTCGAGTTTTTATAATACGTGTTTTCTCTTCTCCCTGCAAAAAAGGGGACAGTCAATTGCTTGTCCCGAATGCCACTAAGTTAAGGTTTTTTTTGATAAAAGGGTTCTTGGTTAGGCTAGATGGAAGAATGCCAGTGCACACCAGACCAGTGCAGAGATAATGGCAGCACCCGGTATGGTCAGAACCCACCCCCATACGATTTGCAAGGTAACATCCCATTTAACGGCGGAGACGTTCCAAACCGTACCGACGCCGGTAATAGCCCCGGTGATGACATGGGTGGTAGAGACAGGAATTCCCAGGTGTGTAGAGAAGAATATACTGGCTGCGCTGGCGGTTTCTGCGCAAAAGCCGTCGATGGGGCGAAGTTTGCATATTTTTTGTCCCATGGTTTTAACGATTCGCCAACCGCCGGAGAGAGTTCCCAGGGCTATAGCCGTATGTGCCGATAAAACGACCCACAGCGGGATATGGAACGATTTGATATGGCCGCTGGCAAAAAGCAAGCTGGCGATAATTCCCATGGTTTTCTGTGCATCGTTACCGCCGTGTCCGAGGCTGTAAAGAGCCGCGGATACAAACTGCATGCGGCGGGACCAGGTATTGATCCAGGGAAGCGGCTTGCGCCGGACCATCCAGACGGTAAAAATCATCAGCAATATTCCCAATACCATGCCCAAAAGGGGGGCCACCACGATGAATATAAAAATACGAATCCACCCTTTCATAATCATCACGTGCCATCCCGCTTTTGCCACAGCAGCACCGAGGTAACCGCCGATTAAAGCATGGGAGGAGCTGGAAGGTAAGCCCAGCCACCAGGTCAACAGGTTCCAAACGATGGCACCCAACAGGCCGGCCAGGATCACCCAGGCGTCCACGACCTTGAGATCGATTAACCCGCTTCCGATGGTGTGTGCGACGGCTGTCCCGAATATCAAAAAAGCGACAAAATTAAAAAAAGCCGCCCATATTACGGCATGACGGGGACTGAGTACGCGCGTGGATACAATGGTGGCGATGGAATTCGCAGCATCGTGCATGCCATTGGTATAATCGAAAGCCAATGCCACCAGGATGATGAATACGATAAAAATTAAGTCGATGCTCATGGTTATGTAGACTCGATAACAATACCCTCGACCACATCGGCAACATCTTCGCAGCGGTCGGTGGCTTTCTCAATGTATTCCTGGATATCTTTCCATTTAATCAATTCAAAAACATCCTTCTCTTCCTGGAAAAGCCGGGCCAGTGTGCTGCGCCGGTAAAAATCACCCTGGTCCTCGAGACGGCTGATCTCCTCGGTTAATTCCATTATCCGGGCTTGATTCTTCATGTTATGCAGCAGACCCACCATTTCCTGGACCAATTTGGTACTCTGTAAAAGAACCTGGCCCAACTGGCGGGATTCGCTGGGAATTATTTTCGGCTGATACAACGCGATTCGAGAGCTCGCACCTTCGGTTAAATCCAGGACATCATCCAGCCGGCCCACCAGGTGAAACATATCCTCACGACCCAGGGGGGTTACGAAAGTCTTGTGCAGTTTGGCCATGATCTGGTAAGCAATATTGTCGCTCTGGTGCTCGATGGTTTTCAACTGGAGAGCCAACTCGTTAAACCTGGGCTCCGGTGTTGACTGTATGTCGATTTCCAATATCTGGTTCAGCATTTGTGCCCCTTCTACAAGGCATACAGCCATCTTGTCAAATTGTTCGAAGAAATATTCATCCTTTGGAAGAAGAAATTTGAACATCGATTTACTCCTTTTGATTCATCAAATGATAAAAAAACCCTTCAATTACAATAAATAATATCACAGCAGGATAATTGAGTCAATACAATTTTTTCTTTGATTGTTCAGTGCATTGTTTTCGGGTGAATACTGCCGGTTAAACAATTCTCTTTTCTCCAGGTGCTTTCATTAAAAACCAGGTAAAAGTTACATCGTTGCAGAAAGTTTGCATGATTTTGCGGTGGGGGCCACAAATCTTTCACTGGTTGCATTAAAAAGCAGAAAATTTCCATTAAAATGAGGTAAAACGTGCAACATTGTCCTAATTAGGTCACCTGTGAGGTTTTTAGGACATCGTCGAGGTTTTTGGGACATCGTCGAGGTAATTAGGACATCGTCGAGGTTTTTAGGACATCGTTGAGGTTTTAACCTCATCGGTTGCATGATTTGCATTAAAAACCGCAAAATTACCTCATCGTTTTAAGTATTTGCATTCAACTGTCCTATTTAGGACAAATCTTTCGATAATTGCATTAAAATGAGGTAAAAAAGGACAAATCTTGCGAAAAAAGCTTTAAATTGTCCTAAATACCTCGATGATGCAGTCAGGGCCATATAAACCACCGGTTCTAACCGTTTTTTCTGCTGTGGGCGGTTAACGTTTTTTTCAAAATTAGAACTCTTGTCGAGGGTTGGAGTCAATGCCGAGCTTAATTTCTTCCCGGCCACCATCTCAACCGGGTCATACCATTGCGCGGAAATATCGGAAAAGGAGAGTGAGGTATGAAAAATATTACAGGCTAATCTTCCAATTGCAATAATCTAACGTCCTCAAGGTCTTTCTTACGACCTGCCGCTATTTTCGATGCAATGAGATCGCTTTTAGAAACCACATGAAAATCGATCATCCTGTATTGCATTGTTTTTTTATTCTTCCAGGCTTTTTTAAATTCTAAACCTGGGGTTGACGTTTGGACATCGATACGCACCAGGTCCTTAAAAACAGTAACTTCCGTTGCCAACACTTCATCCACAGACGTAAGAGAGGAAGTATACAGGCCGGCTTCTAAAAGCGCATCCAGTAATTTTTTTACATTTTTGGGAGTTGCCTCTATAAGAATATCAAGATCAAATGTCGCTCGCGGAACTCCATATAAAACCGCGGCAATTCCGCCGATGACCAGGTATTTTACTTTATGCTTTTTCAAGCTCAAGAATACGTTCTGTAAGCGGTTTAACATCTCTCTTACCTGCGATTCCGGGATTATTATCCAAAATCATATCCGTAAAAAAACATAACATTTCCATCCGTTCGGGAATTGAAAGCGTTTTAAACCAACGGACTTTTGATTCCATTGTCTCATCTTCAAAACTGTGAGAAACTTCCAATTTCATAAGCCACTCCTTTTTCGCCAATTATGATAGACATAAATCGACAAATTGTCAATCCTGTTTTTGCGTGTTAACTGCCCTCATAATCTTTACTGCTAAAAAAAGGCAAATAATTGTTATCTACCGGTCAAACAATTCTCTTTTCTCCAGGTGCTTTTCAATGTTTTTCTTGATAGTCAATGCAGGACGTAATTTCTTCCCCGCTACCATCTCAACCTGGTCGAACCGGTGGGGGGAATTGGGCTGGGAAGCATTACCATAACCGAGGACTACCATCGCTTTCACCGGGTTTGAAAACTCGATGGCTGCGATATAAGTATCCCCGCTGATCAAATTAAGGGTTCCTTCTTCATCCGGGTAATAATACATGGTGCGGAAAACTCCCAGGCGACCGTGACCTCCATTACCGGGTAAATCTTTACCGCCGTATTTAATGCGATAAACATTACCCCAGGGGACATCCCAGGCACCATATTTTTCTTTAACCGTATTGGCCGCTTTTTCCAGCGCAGCCGCAGCAGCTTTAGGATCTTTTAATCCGTCGGGAGTAGTAAACGGGGCGTCCACCTCCCAGTTTTTAACGAATATATCGCCTTGAAGTTCTTTAAACCAGGCTTCGAAGAGAATTCCCCCGCGGCTGTCGGCCTCTGTCGTATGGTCCCAGGCTTCCAGGACTCCCAGGGCAGCTTTGGCCGTATCGCTGCCATGCTCCCGGACAGCGGCTGCCAGGTCATCCATGAGCCGGTCTGCCAACTCTGCGCGCGTCGAAAGCTTATATTGAATAAACTCCTCGAAAGAAATCTTTTTGTCCTCCGAAAGTAACCGCAGAGACCGGATAGTCCGAAATGCATCTATGGATAACTTCCCATAGTCGCCGGCAGGGATGGTGAGATAATTTACATAATCCCCAGTCTTCAAGATCACCGGGTACGTGCTGGTCCATATCGGTTGATTCGCATTCTGAACCCACCCATTGGGAGGATCGATCAACTTCGGCAGATCGCTGTACGGGTGGTATTGGGTCCACAACATATCGGTGCTATCTCCCGGTATGATTCCTTTCCAAAAGTTCCAATCGCCTTTCGAACGTTTGGGGAGAACTGCATTGTGAAGAATCATTATATGACCTTCGCGGTCTGCATAAACCACATTTAACATGGGCTCCTGGAGCATTTTCCATGCGGATTCGAACTCTTTGAGGTTTTTGGCTCTCATCATATCGAGCCTCTGCTGCCATAACAAGGGGCGATCTAACGCTGCAATCCTGAGAGCCAGTGCTTTCGATTCTTTTTTTGCCACCACCGGCCCAAAAACCGAATGATCGATAACCAGGTTTTGTTCCCGTATCGTTCCATCGCCGGTTTTTACTTTAATAATTTGAGTTTCCGTTTGAAAATCTTTCTTTTGACCGTCCAGGAGGTAACCCCCCTGATCGAGTTTTAATTCATAAAGGTCGGCCCCATCATGCATATTGACCGTATGGGTCCAACCGAGGTTATCGTTAAAAGCCATAATATGCAAGGGCATACCGACAAAGGTGACTCCATATGAATTCAAGCCGGGCGCGTTTAATTGGGATTCGTAAAACAAGTAAAATCCAAACCAGGGAAGGTGGGGATTGGTTAATAACATCGCATGACCGCTTTCGGAGTGGGAAGGAGCAATGGCCCATGCATTGGAACCCGCCTGCTCCCAATTCCGTGCACTCGCGGTTTCCCTGTAGCCTAAGAAATACAAATGAAGAACTCGCATGGTGTGGGCCAGCACATCTTCGACAGTAACCGGAAGTACTATGGAACACTGCGGGTCTATTTTATCTTTGTATTTACCGGCATAGTCATTCATGCCCTTTACAAACGCTTCAAGATTTTTTTGAAACGACGGGCTGTATGCTTTAAACCACTCTTTCGCCCGTTGAGGAACCCCCATCTTACGGATAAAAATATCCGAGTCGAGGTTGGCTTCGCCCCAATATTCGGCAGCCCTTCCACGTGCTTCCCCATAGAGTTTCAAGATCAAATCCCCATGACTCTGCATTTGTGCCCACCCAAACGCGTAAAACAGACCTTCAAAATCCTTAGCAAAAATGTGCGGTACTCCCCATGTATCCCATAATATCTCCGTCTTAACCCCTGCATTCCAGGCGTCCCGGGTTTTTCCCGGCTGTGCTTCACCATACGAAATCGATACCGTTAAAAGGACTCCCACCACAACCATGACAAAAAACCGTGCCATTTTCATGCGCTTTAAAACCTCAGACATACGACACCTCCTTATTTATGTACCTTGATATTACCTAATATAAAAGCTAAACGGTCACAAAATTATTATCTTTGACTTCTTCTTTGATATAAGCCTACCATGCCCGGTGGAAATTTTCAACCCCCAACAATTTTGTATATTGAAACAGTGCTTTAATTGTGCTATAGTTAGTATTGCCAACATGCCATTATGCATTTCTAAAGAAATTAACCGCTAAATGTTAATTCTTTTCAATCATGGTTTGATGCAAAGCAAAAATATAGTATTATCAAAAAAAAGAACGCTCACCCGTCACCTGTAGACGACGGCAGCGATTTTAAACTTTAACGATGAGCCCGCAAATAAGTTTAACATTCCATAGGTGGTTTTACTCCATCAAGGAAAAAAGTTGCAGACTGAGTCAGCATGCGGCATAATTCAAGTTTTAACGGTCAAAATACCGATTACCTCGACCTGGATTGAGCGATTTTTACTGCGATTACCGATTACCTGATGCGCGATACAACTTTTCACGATCCATGAAATACAGAAGGTAACGCCCCTGGAATAAAAAAACCTTCTGACTGCAGCGCCTTAGAAGAATACAGTAGATCACCTTCTCAATAATCACTCAATATAGGCCAAACTTAATTCAAAGAAGAAAAAGTTCTCATTAAACGCAATAAATAAGGAGATACGATTCATGGCTAAGCTAAAATTAATTGTTGTATCGATGGTAATTACATTACTGTCCTTCAATACCGCCAGGGCGGTTGAAGTGGATAACGTCAACCTGAAGATCATCCCGGATAAAACATCGGAAACAATGAAAATCGATGCGGAATTGACGGAAGAAGTGTGGAAAAACAAGGAAATATCCGAAGAATTTATTTCCTTTGTCCCCGTATATGGGGAGATATTGGAACAAAAGACTAAAGTATGGGCGGCGTACGACAGCAGGAACTTATACTTTGCCTTTAAGTGTTTCGACTCGGAACCCGGTAAGATAAAGGCCACTATAGCCCAGAGAGACCGGATATTCAGGGAAGATTGGGTGGGCGTGATGATCGATGCCGTAGGAAATAAACAGAACAGCTTCGAATTTTATGTGAACCCCAATGGCATCCAGGGCGATGCTTTGAATTCTTCCGCCAGCGGCACGGATATTCACCCGGATTTTGTCTGGCAAAGCGCCGGGAAAATAACGGATTTCGGTTACCAGGTCGAAATCTGTATTCCCGTCAACAGCTTGAGCTTTAAAAGCGGTAAAGAAGTCCGGATGGGAATCCTTTTAGTCAGGCAAATCAGCCGGCTGGGAATGGCCATATCCTGGCCGACGGTCAAAGCGGGACAAACGGATTTTAACTCGATGGCCACAGCCGTTTACCAGGAGTTGAAATCCGGCTTGAAATTGGAATTACTCCCCGATTTCGTTTACAGCAGCAATAAAGAGAGGTCCAACAACAATGATTGGGAAAAAAACGATGTGTCGAAAGAATTCGGAGTAGCAGTCAAATACGGCATCACATCGTCTATCACTTCGGAAGTAACCGTCAACCCGGATTTCAGCCAGGTGGAAAGCGATGCGTTCCAGGTTGAAGTCAACCGCCGCTACCCCATATTTAACTTCGAAAAAAGACCTTTTTTTATGGAAGGGCAGAAAACCTTCGACTTTGGCCTTACCGAATACAATCACCTGCAATTCGGTATGTTGGGAGCCGCCATCCATACACGCCGGATCGTAGACCCCGGATGGGCCGCCAAAGTCAGCGGAAGCATGGGAAAAGTGAATTTCGGGTTCCTGGCCGCCGATGATCGCTCTCCCAATCAAACCTGGGGCAGCCTTGCCGACAGCAGCCCGAACAAAAACGCCTATTGGGGAATCGCCCGGGCCAAATATAATTTAGGCAGCGATAACTCCATCGGCCTGCTCTACAGCGGTTCCTTTTTCGCAGATAACAGCAATAATACCGTTGGAACAGACATCCAATACCGCGTCTCCCAAAACCTCAGGCTTTTCGTTAATTATCTTCGTACCGAAACAAAATTATCACCCGAAACCGATAACAAAATCGGGAACGGATTAAATGCCCTGGCTCAATACATATCTCCAAAACTCGATGCATGGGCCCTCTATGAAAGATACGACGAAAACTTTCAAATGAATTCCGCTTTTATCGACCGCATCGGTATTAGCCGCGGAAAACTCTTTATCGGTCCGAACTTCTACACCCACATCAAGGGACTCGACTGGATTAAACGCATCCAACCCTGGATTCTATTAAAACAACTCAGGGACCTGGGAACCCACATGGACGATTCTACTTGGGCCGCAGGTGTTAATGTATATTTTTACGGGCTCGGCGTTGCCGAATTATCCTATCACAACGAGAAAGAAGCCTGGCAAGGTCAAAATTTTACTCAAAAATATGTCCATTTCTGGTTATATGGCCAATTGCTCAAATGGCTGCAAACACAGATATTCTTCTGGGTAGGCGACCAGATTTACTATGACTCCGTCGATCCCTTTATGGGCATCGGCCCCCGCGGCATCGTTGAAGTGACATTAGAACCCATCCAAAAACTCAGGATAAACCCAGAATGGCTCTTTAACTACTTTTCCAGGAAATCCAACCACGAAAAAGTCTATTTTGTCAATGTGTTTAATGTTACCCTCACGTACCAATTTAACCGCTATTTCTTTTTAAGAGGCGCCCTCAGGTATGATGATTATGAGAAAAAACTCTTAACCGATCTACTGGCTTCTTTTACACTGGTCCCCGGCACCGTCCTACACCTCGGCTACGGCTCCCTCTATGAAAATAAAATATGGCAAGGTAATCAATGGATAACCGGGACAGGCCACTTATTGAACATGAAAAACAGCCTCTTTCTCAAACTCAGCTACTTGTGGCGAATCAAATAACCATCATTACTTAATGACAACTCAATTAAATTATTTTAAAAATTATTTAAAAGAAGGCAATGATTGAATAATAATAAAATGGAAAAAATAGTACCGGAAGCCATCGAAGATATTCTTGCTCTAACACCCTTGCAAGAAGGTATGCTCTTCCATTACCTGGAAGATACCCTATCCGACTACTATTTCGAACAACTATGCCTGGATTTTTCCGGCGAACTCGACCCCCTTCTTTTTGAAAGAACCTGGAATTCAGTCGCCCAAACCAACGAGATGCTCCGAACCGCTTTCCGCTGGGAAAAATTGGAAAACCCCGTTCAAATCGTCTTAAAACATCCCCAAATCCAACCTGTTTACCACGACCTCACACTTTTAACCGAAACCGAATCCATACAAACATTGGAAAAAATACTCATCGAAGATAAAAATCAAAAATTCCTCCTCCACCAAATCCCCTTCCGGATCACCCTGTGCAAAATCGAAAAAAACAGGTACAAGATGATTATCAGCAATCATCATATCCTCTACGACGGCTGGAGCACGGGAATCATCCTGGAAGAGTTTTTCAAAACTTACTCCGATTTAACTCTACTCGAAGGCAAAACATTAAAAAAGACCACCAAACAAAAATTCAAAGAGTTTGTCAAAGGATGCCGAAACCGGGACGAAAAAGCAGGAGAAATATTCTGGAGCAGCTATTTGGAAGGATGCGAGTCCAATACCGGTTTGATGATCGAAAGTAAAAAGAAAATACAAGGACTTAATCCCCAAGAAGAAACGTTCGGCTCCTATCTATGGAAAACCGGGTTTCAAACCAAAACCCAATGGGACCATTTTCTAAAAACCCACAAAATCACATTGGCCTCCCTCCTGTATACCGCCTGGGGCATTTTACTCCAAAAGTACAATAACTCCAACGACGCTGTCTTCGGCACTACAGTATCCGGGCGCTCATTAAAACTACCCGGCATCGAAGAGATGGTCGGCCTCTTTATCAATACCCTGCCTTTCCGGGTTCAAACCCTTCCCCATGAAAAAGCAGTGGAACTCGTGCACCGAATGGACGACAGCCTTCATTCCATGGAAAAATTCGAGCTTACCCCCCTGGTGAATATTAAACAATACACCCAAACCTCCAAAGGCCAGGAGCTCTTCGATTCTCTTTTAGCCCTCGAGAACTACCCCTTAGACAGCAGATCGATCCGTGAGAACAACCATTTTTCAATTAATGCCTTCGACGTGTCGGAGACCCCCCACTACGATTTAACCCTCATGGCAACCACTTTCACCGAAGGCGAAATCGAATTGAAATTGCTTTATAAAAAAGAGTACTTCTCCAGCGACAGCATCGAACGGTTATTAAGCCATTATTTAGCCATTATTGAAACCATCATCGACAATCCGTATCAAAACGCAGGACAAATAGAAATCATCCGGGACCAAGAGAAACAAAAGGTATTAGTCGAGTTTAACGCCACTCGAACCCACTATCCCTCCGACCGGACGATCGTCGAATTATTTTGCCGGCAAGCAGGGAAAACCCCGGACCACATTGCCCTCACCGGACCGAAATTCCACCAGGGTCAACTGGTGGATTCTTTATTCTCTATCACCTACAAAGAATTGGACGAAAAATCCAACCGATTGGCCCATTTATTAATGAAAGAAGGCGTGGGCACCGAGACCATTGTCGCCATCATGATGGAACGTTCCATCGACATGATTACCGGGATTTTAGGGATATTGAAAACCGGTGGGGCGTATATGCCCATAGACCGCGAATACCCCATCGATCGAACCCGGTATTTATTGAACGACAGTAACGCCCGTTTCCTGGTCATTACCCATGACCCCTCCGATATTGAAAAAGTTAAAGAGTGGCAAGGCACGCGAATTTTTATCGAGGATATCCCCGGGTTCCCTGTAAAACCTGTGGTTTCGACTGCCCATGCCGGTTCTTTAGCGTACATCATTTATACTTCCGGGACCACCGGCTACCCAAAAGGCGTGATGGTGAACCACCGGAATGTCACACGGTTAGTCATGAATACCAATTTCATAACCCTGGACGAAAAGACCCGCATACTCCAAACCGGCGCCCCTGTATTCGACGCCACTACTTTTGAAATATGGGGATCACTCCTGCTCGGTGGACAGTTGGTCCTGGTAAGCAACGACATCATCCCGGATGCCGACAGATTAGGACAATCATTAGCCCGGCATCGAATCACAACGTTATGGCTTAGCTCTCCTCTATTTAACCAATTAATGACCCAAAACAGCGATATTTTCCCCGGCCTCGAATATTTATTAGTCGGAGGCGACGCCCTCTCCCCCCCGGTCATTAATACCGTCAGGGCAAAAAATAAACATCTCAAAGTAATTAACGGCTATGGTCCAACCGAAAACACCACCTTTTCAACCACGTACGTCATCGATAGAAATTTCGACGCAGCGATTCCCATCGGGAAACCCATCGCCAATTCGACTGCCTACATCCTGGATAAAAACGGTAATTTACAACCTCCCGGCGTGTTTGGAGAATTATACGTCGGCGGCGACGGCGTAGCCCGCGGGTATCTCAACCGCCCCGAATTAACCAGGGGCTCTTTTGTAAAACCGCCCCTGGACCCCGCAAAACTTTTATTAAATTTTAATTCATCATTCATCATTCCGCTTTACAAAATAGGGGATAGGCAAGAAGTTCAACTATTAACGGAGCCTGACCATTCCGGGTACATCGCACAATATAACGGCACTGCAAACGTCCCCACACGCAGTGTGGAAAAAGGGGACAGTCAAGAAAATGATGAACGCGGAATGATGAATGATGAACCCCACTGCGTGGGGGATCTTTTACAGTGCCGTGATTTTGTAACTACTCCCGATTCATTTGTTGACTCCAAGGATTTAGACAATACTACACCCCTTAATAAAAGCTTTGGGAAGGTCCAGGAAACCCTTTCACGAAAGGGTTCCCTGGTCGCCGAAGGCTATCTTTACCGCACCGGCGATTTATGCAGATGGTTACCCGATGGAAATATCGAATTCCTGGGCCGCGCCGACCACCAGGTCAAAATCCGCGGTTTCAGGGTCGAATTGGGGGAGATCGAGTATCGCTTAAAGCAGTACAGTGAAATTAACGGTTCAGTCGTCATTATTAAAGAAGATAACACCGGGGATAAATATTTATGCGCATATATTGCTTCCGATGAAGAAATTAATATTCCGGCATTGAAAGATCGATTAACAAAAGAATTACCCGATTACATGATTCCCAGCGTATTTGTGAAATTGAACCGGATACCGCTTACAGCCAGCGGGAAAATCGACCGGACCGCGTTACCCGAACCCGGGCTCCTGTCTGCCGGGAAATATGCTCCACCTCGCAATAAAATCGAAGAACAATTGGCAGACATATGGGCCAAAGTTTTGGGCAGGGACAGCTTACCCGGCTCACCCATCGGGATCGACGACGACTTTTTCGAATTGGGCGGACACTCGCTGAAAGCCACAGTATTACTTTCCCGGGTTCACAAGACCTTTAATGTTAAAATTTCCATCAAAGAACTGTTTCAAAGCCCCACCATCCGGGAGTTTTCCCGGTACCTCCGGAGCTCCATCGAAGATCGCTGTGTTTCCGTCATTCCCGCAGAAAAAAAAGAATACTACCCCCTCTCTTCCGTACAAAAACGCCTGTATTATTTGCATCAATTGGACGATACAGGAACCGCTTATAACATTTCTTCGGCCTGGACTGTGCACGGGATACCCGGTAAAGAAAAATTGACGGATGTATTTAACCGATTGATTCAACGGCATGAGAGTTTAAGAACCTCCTTCCGGTTATTAGCGGAGGAACCCGTTCAATACGTGCACGAACAGCTAGAATTCCAAATTCAAACCCATTCCTTCGTAAATGATACGGCACCGGCAATCGAATCCCGGGTTATCACCCGGTTTATCCGGCCTTTCGACCTCTCTCACGCTCCTCTTATACGAGTCGGCTTGGCCTCACTGGAAAAAGAAAAGCATGTGTTGATCGTAGACATGCACCATATTATTTCCGACGGCGCATCCACCGCCGTATTGATTAAAGAATTCACCGCGCTCTGGCAAGGCATTGCATTGCCCCCGCTAACCCTTCAATACAACGATTTCGTCCAGTGGCAAAACAGCGAAAAAATAAAAGTTTCCATCAAACAGCAAAGCACGTTCTGGCGAAACCAATTGGCGGATGAAATCCCCATTTTAAACCTTCCCACGGATTTTCCCCGCCCAGTTACCCGCAGCTTTGAAGGCAGCGCGTTTAATTTTGACGCTGGCGAAGAAGCCGCCGACGCTTTAAAAAAATTGGCATTGAACCAAGAAGCCACATTATTTATGGTCCTGCTTTCCATATACCTCTCCTTTCTCTCTAAAATCACCGGCCAGGAAGATATTATCGTCGGTACCCCCGTTTCCAATCGAAACCATGCAGACCTGGAACCCATTATCGGCATGTTTGTCAATACCCTGCCGCTCCGAAACTTTCCCACACCGGGAACAACATTTAAAGAGCTGCTAAACCAGGTAAAAAACCGCACGCTGGAAGCATTTGCTCACCAAGAATACCCTTTCGCCGATATAGTGGAAGCCGCCGGAACCGACAAAACCCCGGACCGGAACCCTTTATTCGATACCATGTTTGTCCTGCAAAACCAGGAAAATTCCTTCGTCTCTCTCCCCGGTTTAAAACTCACCCCTTGCTCTTATGAAAGAAATATTTCGAAATTCGACCTCACCCTGGAAATCGAAGAAAATCAAAAAAACCTCCGGTTTACCCTGGAATATTGTTCGCATTTATTCAAAAAAGAAACGATCCTGCGTTTCGACCATTATTTGAAAAATATCATTTCATCCGTGTTGGAAAATCCCAACAGTAAAATCGAAGAAATCGATATAATCCCGGATGCCGAAAAAGAACAACTTTTATTTACTTTCAATGAAAACCCCATCGATTTTCCCCACGATAGAACCATTCACCGGTTATTCACGGATCAAGCCGCACAAACCCCGGACAACACCGCTGTTGTCGCCATCGATAATGTGCATCTTTCTTACCGCTTATTGGACCGTGTATCCGCCCAAATCGCTCATGATTTGACGCAAAAAGGTATTAAACCCAATACCATCGTGGGTATTATGGCGGAAAGGTCGATCGAAACCGCCGCCGGCATCCTGGGAATATTAAAATCCGGCGGCGCCTATTTGCCCATCGATCCCGAGTTCCCCCCGGACCGCATCGAGTACATGATTAAAGACAGCAATGCCGCATTCATACTCACTAAACAAGAGATTTCCGCTGCTGTTCAAAAGGTCGCCGCTCCCACAGGTATCCCATTATCCACACGTGACAAAGAAACTTTTATCCAAAGTCCCATTTCCACACCGGGAGCTCAATCTTCGGACCTCGCTTACATTATTTATACCTCAGGCACCACCGGGAAACCCAAAGGCGTTTTAGTCGAGCACAAAGGCATCGCGAATCTAAAAGTCTTTTGGGCCCATGAAAAAGGTTTCGGTGTGAATGTGAGCGATCACGTCTTGCAATTCGCCAATATTACGTTCGATGCTTCCGTAACCGAATTCTTCATGGCGTTTTTTTGCGGCTCAGCCCTCTACCTCCTTTCCAAAGAAACCATCGAAGACTATACCCGTTTTGAAGATTTTTTACAAACTCGCTGCATTACCGTCGTTACTCTTCCTCCTCCATATTTGATGCACCTGGACCCGAAACGAATCACAACCCTGAGAAAACTAATCACCGCCGGTTCCGAAACCAATATCGAATTAATGAACACCTGGAAACAAAAGACAGACTATATTAATGCCTACGGCCCAACAGAAATAACCATATGCGCCGCGTGCTGGCACGCCGCAGATGCACCGCATCCCTACCCATATTCAACAGTGCCCATCGGCGCACCCATTTTTAATACCCAGGTATTCATCCTGGGTAAAAACCACAGCCTCCTACCCCTGGGAGTCGTTGGAGAAGTTTACATCGCCGGCATCGGCGTATCCCGCGGATATCTCAACCGCCCTGAAATGACAGCGGAAAGATTTGTTTTAAAGACCAAAACCCTTTTTGAAAAAAGGGTTCTGGACTCCCAAAAACTTTTATTTAATAATAGTTTTTCCGGGGTCCAGGGGCGGTTTTTACAAAAAGAGCCCCTGGGAATTCTTTATTGCACCGGCGACCTCGCGCGGTGGCTCCCGGACGGGAATATCGAATTTATCGGACGCAGCGACCACCAGGTCAAAATCCGCGGTTTCAGGGTCGAACTGAATGAGATCGAGCATAATTTGTCGAAACACCCGGCCATTACACAGGCCGTGGTTATTGCTTCCGAAAAAAAAGGAACACACGAAAAATATATTTGTGCTTATTTCATTTCCAATGCGGAACTCCCGGTCCCCCATTTGCATGAATACCTGGCAAAAGAATTACCTTCTTATATGATTCCTTCTTACTTTGTGCGTTTGGATAAAATACCGCTGACCCCCAACGGCAAAATCGACCGCAAAGCCTTACCCGATCCCACAACCATTCCTGGAGAAAGAGAAACCTACTCCCCACCGAGGGACAAAACCGAAAAAGCCCTGGCTGAAATTTGGACCAATGTGTTGATGCTGACTCACCCCCTGGGTATCGATGACAATTTTTTCCACATCGGGGGCCATTCATTAAACGCCACAGCTTTAGCCGCCAGGATTCACAAGACCCTCGATGTCAAAATCCCTATGGGAGAAATCATTAAAAATCCAACTGTCCGCGGTCTGGCCCAATTTATTAAGAATTCCGTTCGAACTGTATATAAAGAGATAGAACCGGTTGAAGAAAAAGAATACTATGCTTTATCTTCGTCTCAAAAGCGCCTGTTTTTTATACACCAAATGGGCGAAACAAGCACCGCTTATAACATGCCTTCTGCCTGGACCGTCGAAGGTGAACCCCATAAAAAAAAGCTGGAACGGGTATTTTCAGGATTGATCCGCCGACATGAAAGCTTTCGAACCTCGTTTCACACTGTCGCCGAACAACCCGTTCAAAAGATACACGACACAGTGGACTTTAAATTGGAAGTTTACAGCCCTGGGCTTCTTTCCAATATTTTAAATGTATTTCTTCGCCCCTTCGATCTTTCTCAAGCTCCCCTCCTCCGTGCGGGTTATATTGCCCAGGATCATAATAAATTCCTGTTAATGGTGGATATGCACCATATTATCTCCGACGGGATATCCGTAGAACTTTTCCTGGAAGAATTTAAAGCCCTCTATGCCGGGGAAGAACTGCCTCCATTGCGGGTCCAGTATAAAGATTATTCCGAAGCCCGCGGCCATTTACTGCCGGAGATATCCCTCCAACAGCAAGAAACGTATTGGCTCGACCAATTCCAGGGAGAATTACCGGTTTTGAATCTTTATACCGATTTCCCCAGGCCTGCCGTACAATCTTATCCCGGGAATTCCGTTGATTTCGAACTCGATGAGCGGGAAACCACAGCTTTGAAACAGTTGGCACGTTCCCACGAAACCACCGGGTTTGTCACCCTGTTAACCATTTATTATCTATTCCTTGCTAAAATCACCGCCCAGCAAGATATTGTTATCGGTATCCCGGCCTCAGGACGCAGACACGCCGATTTGGAACCCGTCATCGGCATGTTCGTCAACACCGCCGCACTGCGAAACTACCCTTCCGACGACAAAACCTTTAACCGCTTTCTCAATGAAGTCAAACAACAAACCCTCCTGGCCTTCGAAAACCAGGATTACCCCTTCGAGGAATTGGTCGGGAAAATCTCCATCCAACGAGACCCCGGCAGGAATCCACTGTTCGACACCATGTTTACTTTCCAGGAAACAGCCCCTCGCGAAAATGCGAACCGGCACCCCCGGCGGCTCAACGTAACTCCTTATTATCATAAACTCAGTACGGTTAAATTCGATTTAACCCTTACCGTCATCGAAAAAGAGAAACAAAACGGGCTGCTTTTCATGCTCGCATACTGCACCGCCTTGTTTAAAGAAAGCACATTTGCCCGGTACACGTCATATTTTAAACAAATTATTTCCCAGGCAGTGAATAATCCATCGATTCACATATCTCAAATCGAAATAATTACCCCCGAAGAAAAAAACCGGATACTGGAGGAGTTCAATGCAACCCAGGCGGAATACCCTTCAAACAGGACTATCCAGGAATTATTCGCCCACCAAGCAGAGAAAACCCCGGACCGTGTCGCCCTTGTCGGTCCAAAAATCGATAAAAATAGGATCGGCGACCCCCTCGTTTCCATCACTTATAAAGAACTCGATGAAAATTCCAATCGGCTGGCTCAACTCTTAAAGAAAGAAGGAGTCGAACCCGAAACCATCGTTGCCGTCATGATGGAACGCTCTATCGATATCATAACCGCCATACTGGGAACCCTCAAAGCCGGGGGCGCCTATTTACCCATCGACCGCGAATACCCCCAAGAACGAATCCATTATCTACTAGCCGACAGCAGCGTTAATTTCCTCGTTATATCCCAGGACCCCATAGACATTGAAAAAATAAAAAACTGGAACCGTAGAAGGATTTTTATTGAAGACAGCGCCGGGTTTCCGTCCATCCCCGTGCCTTTAACCATTCATCCCGGTTCTTTAGCGTATATTATTTACACCTCAGGCACCACCGGTTACCCCAAAGGCGTGATGGTCAGCCACCGGAATGTTGCCCGGTTAGTGATGAATACCGATTACATTTCCCTCGACAAAGAGACCCGCATCCTGCAAACCGGCGCACCCGTATTTGACGCCACCACCTTTGAAATATGGGGATCGCTCCTGTCGGGCGGACTTTTGGTCCTGGTGACGAACGATATTATCCTGGACGCCGACCGGTTAGGACAATCATTAGACCGCCATGGAATCACAACATTATGGCTCAGCTCTCCATTATTTAACCAGTTGATGACCCAAAATAGCGATATTTTCCACAGCCTCGAATATTTATTGGTCGGAGGAGATGTCCTCTCTCCCGCAGTCATTAATACAGCCAGGGCAAAAAATAAAAATTTAAAAGTGATTAACGGCTACGGTCCGACAGAAAATACCACGTTTTCTACCACATACCTCATCGATAGAAATTTCGAAGGAACCATTCCCATCGGGAAACCCATCGCCAATTCAACCGCTTATGTTTTGGATCGGAACCATCATTTGCAGCCTGTCGGCATTCCCGGCGAACTGTACGTCGGCGGCGACGGCGCAGCCCGCGGGTATCTCAACCGCCCCGCATTAACAGCAGAAAGATTCGTTTTAAAGACCAAAACCCTTTTTGAAAAAAGGGTCCTGGACTCCCAAAAACTTTTGTTAATTGATAATAACCCAAATAAAAGCTTTTGCGGGGGTCCAGGGGGCGGTTTTCACGAAAAAAGCCCCCTGGGAATTCTTTACCGCACCGGCGATTTATGTAGATGGCTGCCCGACGGGAACATCGAATTCCTGGGCCGCGTCGATCACCAGGTTAAAATTCGCGGTTTCAGGGTCGAATTGGGAGAAATCGAGCATAAACTAAAGCGGCTTGACGGTGTGACGGATGCTTTAGTAATCGTAAAACCGGATAAAACCGGGGATAAATACCTTTGCGCATATATCGTGACCCCAGGAGAGATCAAAACTTCAACCCTGAAAGAGCATTTATCGAAAGAACTGCCGGACTACATGATCCCTGCGTATTTTACCCGGCTGAGCAGTATTCCTTTAAACCCCAATGGCAAAGTAGACTACAAAGCGCTTCCCTCCCCGGAACTGGTTTTTGAAAACGAATTTGAACTTCCCAGGAATGACATCGAACGGAAATTAGCTGAAATATGGTCCGATCTCCTGGGGATTGGTAAAGATATAATCGGTATTCATTCCGACTTTTTCCAAGTGGGAGGCCACTCGCTAAAAGCAGCACTACTGGCAGCCAGGATACATAAAACCTTCGATGTCTCCATCCCTATCGTTACTTTGTTTTCCAGCTCTACCATCGCCAAACAGGCTTCATATATAAAAGAATCGTCCAAAGATTTGTATATTCCCCTGGAACCCGCGGAAACAAAAGAATATTATGCCGTATCTCCCGCGCAAAAACGCATGTACCTCCTTCAGCAGTTGGATGAAAACGGGACCGTCTATAATATTCCTTCTGTGTGGATATTGGAAGGCGATGTAGATAAAAATAAATTGGAACGAATCTTTAAACAAATCATCCTCCGCCATGAAAGCTTGAGAACGTCTTTCCATATTATCGCCGATGAACCCGTCCAAAAAATACATCCGCGCGTAGATTTTGAAATGGAAATCCATGCCCCTGGCCTTTATTCGGATGTTATAACCGGTTTCATCCGCCCTTTCGATCTCTCCCGCGTGCCCCTACTGCGTGCCGGGTTAGTCGCCCAGGGTGTGAATAAATATTTGTTAATGGTGGATATGCACCATATCATTTCCGACGGCATCTCCGTCGATATTTTAATTAAAGAGTTTAAAGCATATTATACCGAGGGAGAACCGGCTCCTTTGCGTATCCAATATAAAGATTATTCCGAAGCCCGTTCCCATTTACTCCCGAGAACTTCACTCCAACACCAGGAATCCTTCTGGCTCGATCAATTCCAGGGAGAAATACCCGTTTTAAACCTTCATACCGATTTCCCAAGGCCAACTGTGCAATCTTTCGCCGGGGCTGCAATCGAGTTCGAACTCCTCCCCCAGGAAACAAAAGCTTTAAAAGAGTTGGCCCATTCTCAAGATGCAACTGTGTTTATGACTTTGCTGACCATTTACAATATCTTCCTGGCTAAATTATCGAATCAACAAGATATCATCATCGGGATCCCCACCGCCGGCCGCAAGTACGGCGACCTGGAACCCATCATCGGCATGTTTGTCAGCACCCTCGCCCTGAAAAACTACCCTTCCCCCGGTAAAACTTTCACCTTCTTCCTGCATGAAATCAAACAACAAACCGTCCAGGCTTTCGATAACCAGGACTACCCCTTCGAAGACCTGGTGGAAAAAATCGCCGTCGCCAGGGACCCCGGCAGAAACCCTCTATTCGATACCATGTTTACTTACCGGGAATCAGCCGTGGAAGAAATCGTAATCGGCGAAACCAAAAACAAGGGCTTAAAAATAAAATCCTACTCTCACGAACTCAATACAGTGAAATTCGATCTAACCCTTACCGCTGTCGAAAAACAAAACCGGCTGCTTTTCATTCTCGCCTACTGCACCGCGTTGTTTGAAGGAAAGACTATCGATAGATACACCGCGTTTTTTAAACGCATTATCTCCCAGGTCCTAAACACTCCCTCAATTAAAATATCCCAAATCGAGATTATTACCCCCGAAGAAAAAGATCGAATTCTATATGAATTCAACCATACTGAAACTCCCTATCCTGGAGTTAAAACCATTATAGAGATTTTCGAAGAACAAGCTTTGAGAAACCCCGACCGAATCGCTGTAACCGCTCACCCCGTATCCCTGGCTTACTCCCGGTTAGATCATGATGTTCACCGGTTGGCCCAGGTTTTGAAGCAAAGAGGCGTAACTCGCGATACCATCGTGGGAATTAAAATTCAACGTTCTATTGAAATGGTCATCGGGATTCTCGGCATCCTGGAAGCCGGGGGCGCCTATTTGCCCATAGACCCCGAATACCCAGAAGAACGGATCGATTATATCCTTAAAGACAGCAATGCCGCCCTTCTACTCACAACAGGAGAAATATCCGCCGCTGCCCAATCCACAGCGTACTCCAAAGATTACCCAGCAGCACAAAACGAAAGAATTTCTCTCTCGACAGGCGGCACATCGAACCTCGCTTATGTCATTTATACCTCCGGTTCTACCGGTTTACCCAAAGGCGTAATGGTAGATCATTTCTCCATCCTGAATACCCTCCTCTACCTGGCAAATCAATACCCCTGCACTTCACATGGTTCTATCATCGATAATTATTTATTAAAAACCTCCTTTTTGTTCGACGTTTCCGTAACCGAATTGTTGGGCTGGTTTATAAAAGGCGGTATGCTGACCATTTTGGAACCCGGAGCAGAAAAAGAACCCGCGAAAATTATCGAAACCATCGAACTCAGCCGGATCACTCATATCAATTTCGTTCCTTCTATGTTCAATGTGTTTGTGCAAATGCTGACCCCGCAAGATATTCCTCGTTTAGCTGTTTTGAAATATGTATTTTTAGCCGGTGAAGCACTCTGGCCCGCTTTGGTTTCCTCAGCCAAACAATTTTTCCCCCAGGCCATATTGGAAAACTTATACGGTCCCACAGAAGCCTCCGTTTACGCCAGCGGGTATTCCCTGGACTTCTTGCCGGGAAAAAGCACCGCCATTCCTATCGGGAAGCCTTTGGCCAATGTGAAACTCTTCATCTCGGATCAAAACGGCTGCTTACAACCGATCGGCGTACCCGGCGAATTACTCATCTCAGGCGCAGGTTTAGCCCGCGGATATCTCAACCGCCCCGCATTAACAGCAGAAAGATTCGTTTTAAAGACCAAAACCCTTTTTGAAAAAAGGGTTCTGGACTCCCAAAAACTTTTGTTAATTGATAATAACCCAAATAAAAGCTTTTGCGGGGGTCCAGGGGGCGGTTTTCACGAAAAAAGCCCCCTGGGAATTCTTTACCGCACAGGTGATTTATGTAGATGGCTGCCCGACGGGAACATCGAGTTCCTGGGCCGCATCGATCACCAGGTCAAGATCAGGGGGTTTCGAATCGAATTGGGAGAGATCGAGAGCCGGATGCTGGATTATTATCGAATAACCGATGCCGTGGTTATCGTTAGAGAAACCGGCGGCGATAAATCTCTTTGCGCGTATTATGTTTCAACCCGGGAAGTATCTCAAAGTCAACTAATTGAATATTTATCGCAGAAATTGCCCGCATATATGATACCTTCATATTTTGTCCAACTGGAGAAAATGCCCCTAACTCCCACCGGCAAAATAGACCGCAAAGCGCTGCCTGCACCCGAATTCGACTTAAAAAAAGGAATTGAACCCCCCAGGGACGAAATCGAAGCAAAACTGGTGGGTATCTGGTCCGACCTACTGGGAATAAACAAAGATGCCATCGGTATTCACTCCGATTTCTTCCATTTGGGCGGCCACTCCCTGAAAGCAGTACTCCTGGCAGGACGGTTACATAAAGCATTTGATGCCGTCATCCCATTGGTTAAACTATTCGCATGCTCCACTATCGCCAAATTGGCTTCACACATCAAAGAAACCGCAAAAAATAAATATATTGCCCTGGAACCCGCGGAAATCGAAGAATATTATGCCGTTACTCCCGCTCAAAAACGAATGTACCTCTTGCAACAAATGGATGAAACCGGGACCGCTTATAACTTACCTTCAGCGTGGGAACTGGAAAACGACGTTGATAGATATAAACTGGAACGGACATTTAAACAGGTAATCCGCCGGCATGAAAGTTTTAGAACCTCCTTTCATATGGTAGAAGATAAACTGGTTCAAAAAATTTATGATTCCGTGGACTTTGAGTTGGAATCTTTAGAACCTGGGCCCCGTTCGACGATTATAACAAATTTTATTCGCCCGTTCGACCTCTCCCGTGCTCCGCTGCTGCGGGTCGGTTTAATCGCCCACGACCCCGGTAGCTACTTGTTAATGGTGGATATGCACCATATTATCTCCGACGGCATTTCCGTAGAACTATTTATAAAAGAATTCAAAGCATTGTATGCCCTGGAAGAACTTCCTCCTTTACGGGTTCATTATAAAGATTATTCGGAAGCCCGCTCCAGGTTGCTGCCGGAAACCTCTTTAAAAAAGCAAGAATCTTTTTGGCTCGACCAATTTCAAGGCGAAATCCCGGTTTTAAACCTATACACCGATTTCCCCAGGCCGGCAGTACAATCTTTCGAAGGAGCTGCCGTCGAATTCGAACTCGACAGCCCGGGAACCGGGAAATTAAAAGATTTGGCCGACTCTCAAAAAGCCACTTTATTCATGACATTACTGGCTTTATATAATATCTTCCTCTCGAAAATAACCAACCAGCAAGATATCATTATCGGAACCCCTACTGCAGGACGCAGGCATGGGGATTTGGAATCCATCATCGGCATGTTTGTCAGTACCCTCGCCCTGAGAAACTACCCTTCCCACGACAAAACCTTTATCCTCTTTCTCAATGAAATCAAACAACAAACCATCCAGGCTTTCGAAAACCAGGACTACCCCTTCGAAGACCTGGTAGAAAAAATAGCTGTTCAACGAGACCCCGGCAGAAACCCCTTATTCGATACCATGTTTACTTACCGGGAATCCGCCCAGGAAGAAATCGTTGTCGGCGAGACCCAGGGCTTAAAAATAACTCCCTTTTCACATGACCTGACTACCGTAAAATTCGATCTAACCCTGACTGCTGTCGAAAAACAAAACCGGATGCTTTTCATTCTCGCCTACTGCACCCACTTGTTTAAAGAACAAACCATTCTAAATTTCACCGCCTATTTTAAACGAATTATCTCCCAGGTCGCAGCCGCTCCTTCTATCAAAATATCCCAAATCGAGATTATTACCCCCGAAGAAAAAGATCAAATATTATTCGAATTTAATAACACCGATACCCCCTTTTCTTGTGATAAAAACATCATGGATATCTTCCGGGAACAATCGGGGAAAACCCCGGACCAGGCCGCGATAATATCTTATCCTGTAACCCTGTCTTACTCCCGGTTAGATCATGATGTTCACCGGTTGGTTCAGGTTTTGAAGCAAAGAGGCGTAACTCGCGATACCATCGTGGGAATTAAAATTCAACGTTCTATTGAAATGGTCATCGGGATTCTCGGCATTCTACAAGCCGGGGGCGCCTATTTGCCCATAGACCCCGAATACCCAGAAGAACGGATCGATTATATCCTTAAAGACAGCAGCGCGGCACTTTTACTTACTGCTGAAGAAATATCTACCGCAGTTCTCTCACCACTAACCCACGGTGAAAGCTCGTTAATACAAGAAACAGGATCATCCCAACCGTCTATAGATATCTATTCCCTGGCATATGTCATTTACACCTCAGGTTCCACCGGTATGCCCAAGGGCGTATTGATCGATCACTATTCCATTTTAAATACCCTCCTGGCCCTGGCGGATCAATACCCCTGCTCTTTCAGTGATAATTATTTATTAAAAACCTCCTTCTTGTTTGATGTTTCTGTAACTGAATTGTTAGGATGGTTTATAAAAGGCGGTAATTTAACGGTTTTAGAGCCTGGAGCAGAAAAAGAACCCGCGAGGATCATCGAAACCATAGAACGCCACAATGTTACTCATATTAATTTTGTGCCTTCCATGTTCAATGTGTTTGTGCAAATGCTGACCCCGCAAGACATCCGGCGTTTAGCCTGCATAAAATATGTTTTCTTAGCCGGTGAAGCACTCTGGCCCGGTTTAGTTTCATCAGCCAAAGAATTTTTTCCCCACGCAGTGTTGGAAAACATATACGGACCCACGGAAGCTGCCGTTTACGCCAGCGGCTGCTCCCTGGACCGGTTGGGAAACACCTGCGCCAATATCCCTATTGGGAAACCGTTAGCCAATGTCAAGCTGTTCATTTCAGATCAAAACGGCTACTTACAACCGATCGGCGTACCAGGCGAATTACTCATCTCCGGTGTCGGTGTAGCCCGCGGGTATCTCAACCGCCCTGCATTAACAGCAGAAAGATTTTCCCACCTTTTTGTAAAAAGGTGGGGCCAAAAACTTTTGTTAATTGATAATAACTCTAATAAAAGTTTTTACGGGGTCC
>Ga0105104_10000241_pt1 | contig 42028 bp, 41 predicted proteins | sample PPLLaktember2015_3_FD_87034 | JGI IMG/M metagenome (GOLD analysis project Ga0105104, IMG submission 87034) | Freshwater sediment microbial communities from Prairie Pothole Lake near Jamestown, North Dakota, USA - PPLs Lake P7 Core (6) Depth... | ecosystem: Environmental > Aquatic > Freshwater >... | reverse complement strand
GGATCATCCGCGGAATTATATCCGGGATCGGAAGCGAAAGCCCAGCGGATCAACACCTGACTGTTGCCGACCAGACTATTCAGGTTGAATGTACAGGTCACATAGTCAGCCTGCGTGCCGCCGTAGGCCGGAATATTGCAGCCCATTTCCCACTCGTAGCCGAAGGAAAACGAACTGGTATTGGTGTAGGCAGGCGCTGTGGGTTGAATGACTGCCCATGTCGCGCCGTTGTCGGTTGACGCCCAGACATTCCACGAATCCCAAAGATTGTAAAGGCAGCCGCCTGCGGTGTTGGTATCCGGGTCTTCCATGGACCAACGAGCCTGAAATGCCAGATTGACCGGAGTTGCGGCGGAGGTGAGATCCAGCGTATCGGAGATCAAGTACATCAACTTGTGATCTTCATAACCGCCGCCGTAAGGCGCGCCCAACGCGAGGGTGGTGTCCGCGCAATACCAAGCGGCTCCGCCGATAGCCAGCGTGTCGTCAATGTGCCAGTAGGCAATCGGCTCCGCATCCACGGTCAGATCTTCGGGGGTCCAAGCGGTGCAGTCGCCTTCGAAATCCTCGAAGTAATGAGTGGAATCAAAAACATCGAGCGTGCTGCGGCCACGCAGATCACGGAACTCGCCGTTCTGATCCATGGGGACGGGGAATACATCCACCCAGCCGTCATTATAGCTGCTTTTCAGTTCAATAGGCGGAACCGTGCCTTGCGCTTTCATAACGGGTCCCGAATCGGAAGCAGCCAGAGCCAGACAGGGAATCAGCAGCAATGCCAAAGCCAAACCCAGAAGGGTATTTTTCATCGTTATCTCCCTCCGCGAGAGAAAATTTGTTGTTGTCAGAGAATAGAACTTGACAAAACGGGCACGAGAAGAACTCTCTCGTGCCCGTTTCCGTCGAGTAATAAATCAAACGTCGGTATGCCTCGGCCTCAAAAAGCAGTCGTGCAAAGAAGCAGTGCCCAAGGTGCGCATCTTGAGGACCGCACGGGCGCGCGGATTCCGAGGAATCCGCTTACTTCATCAGCACCATTTTGTGGGTGGCCTCGAAGCCGTTGACCTTCATCGTGTAGAGGTAGACGCCGCTGGCCAGATTGGAGCCGTCGAAGCCGACGTTGTAGATACCGGCATTCTTCGTCTCGTTGACCAGAGTTGTTACTTCACGTCCGTCTACCGAGTAGACCTTCAACGTGACCAGACCGGCTTCCTTCACGGTGTACATGATGGAAGTGCTGGGGTTAAAGGGGTTCGGATAGTTCTGCGAAAGCGCATATTCTTCCGCAACACCCAGGCCGACGTTCGGCGTAGCCGTGGCCACGAGATTATGGCTGATGGCGTTGCCGTTGACGTCAAAGCTGGTCAGAGTATAGCGGTAAGTGCGGCCGTTCTCCACGGCGTTGTCCGCGTAGGTGTACGTATGGCCCGTGGCGCTGTTGCCCAGACCGTTCACGCGGGCGATAGCGGCACCGTCGCGCACGATTTCATAGCTGGCTACATCGCTCTCGGAGCGGGTAACCCACGTCAGGTTGACGCGGCCGTCGCTGGCTACTGCCGAGAAGGAGTTCAACAGGACGGGCAACGGAGCATCACCCGTATAGGTAACGCGAATCGGGCAGACGCAGTCAGCGGCGTTGCGCGCGTCAATGTAGAGATAGATCACATCGGGACCCCACTCATAGCATCCCAATGCCGGAATCGTGGTCGCTCCATCAATGATGTCTTCGTTCGTGAAGTTGTACCACTGATTCTGGAGCATGGCCGGATAGTTGGGATTGCCGATATAGAACGGACCGTAGGAATCCGACATCCACGAGCGGATGCGGAAGAAGAAGGAATCGGCGCATAACGGCTCGATTTTAATGGAGAAGCAATACGTAGTCATCTCCGGCGGATATTCGAGCTTGAGAACCACGTCGGAACCGGCGGCAGTACGTGAGGTGTTGGGGACTTCAACAAACTGATCATAATCGGAGCAGTAATTGCCCAGATCAATCACCTTGGACCACAGGCCGTGCTCAACAACGAACGGGTCGGAAATATCATCACCCGGATAGGTATGGGGGCAGGGCTGGCAAACCGTCGGGGTGCAGTTTTCGACACCGGCCGTACCATAAGCCCACAGCCACGGGGGACCCCACGGGGTGACGTAGCTGGTCTGAATATCCCAGTAGCAGAGTTCGTTGCGAAAGCCAATCGCGCGATTCCAGTTCTTGCAGATATAGCTGGTATGGCCGAATTTGGAGGCCAAGTATCCCGGAGCGAAGCCGGGGGTACCGTCCCACCCAACGAGACGGGCACCGACGAAGAACGGACGGTCTACACAGATCCCAGCCGGGAACGGAATGTAGAGCCAAATTAAACCGTTGTACCAGTCATCATAGGTGACCGTGTGGCAAACCAGTTCTTCATGAACGATGTCATTGTAGTCGCCGGGGCCCGAGCATTCATCACCCGCCGTACCATACATTTGGCCGGCATTCTTCGGGCACTCGATATCCACGCGGATACAGACCGTGAAGCCAACTTGGTTCTCAGTGACATCATCATAGGCATACAGATAGATGCCGATGCCGTCAATCCCGAAGGGATAGTACGGCGGCGTGCAAGGAGGAACGCCTTCTTCCAATGTCTGGTTCAGGGCCGGATCCAAATACGTCTGAATACCATCCCCAATTCCCCAGTCGAAGAAGTAGTTTCCGGATGTGGTATCCGGATACAAACCCAATTCGCACGAGCCTGTTCTGTCCGCAGGCCGTGCAGCAGATAAACCATCAGGAGCAGCGCGAAGATTCATCGTCATCCTGTCTGTGTCTTCCGCAAACGCGAACGTGGAGAAGACAAACAGACAAACAAGTAGCAAACCCATCACTTTCCGCATGTTAACCTCCGTTTACACTAACGCAATGCAAAAACATACTCTTGCGCTCGGTGCGGAGCAATGGAAGCAGATCAGGAGCGTACGATTCTCATGTAGGGTATAAAATATAGTACGTATAACGAGAGTTCAAGTGTCTCTGTAAGAAAAGTTTAAATTTTTCTGCTGGGTCAACACTACACTATCTTCAGATTCAGATAGATTATATTAAAATATTACAATATCTTATTCTTGACTTTGTGATAAGTATTGCAAGAAATCAGGAATGCTAATGATACTGACCGGGAAACAGAGAGGCATTGCCTCTGAAAAGCGGAGACATGGGAGGGAATACCGGGGGGTAAAACGGGAGCCGGACTTATTTCAGCAGGAGCAGTTTGTGGGTGGCGATGTAGTCTCCGCTCTGGATGCGAGCGAAGTAGATGCCGGAGGGCAGGGACGAACCATCGAAAATCAGCTTATGCTCACCTACGGGATAGATTTTATCGGTCAGCACAGCGATCTCTCTTCCCAGAATGTCGAAGACGGCAAGACGGGTGCGGGACTCGTGCGGAAGAGAGAAAGAAATAGTTGTGGTTGGGTTGAAGGGATTGGGGAAGGAAGACAGACTGATGTACGACGGATGAGGGATGGAACGCGAATCGAAAGTGAGATCTTCGCGGGTAAATTTCGCGAGGTATCCGTTGCCTTGCCAGCGACTGCCTGAGTATCCGGCAACGAGATATCCACTGTCGGCAGTCTGTATCACGCTCGTGTAGGTACAGCTGTCACACGGCAAAACGCGAGTCCAGAGTGTATCGCCATTATCAAGAATGCGGACGAGACGATCCGCGAGCAGAATGAATCCGCCTTCCGCGCAGCGAGTCATGGAGACGAAAGGCGGACAGTCGTAGGTCCTCCACGAGAGTATCGCTCCGGTCGAATCCGCAACAATGATTGCGCCGAACGCCGGACGCGTCGTATCGGCAACCAGCAATCCGCCGGCCATGACGTAGGTGGAGTTCGCTCCGCGTTCCAATGCGGTAACTCGGCCCCCCAAAGAAAGCGGATTGTATTGCCGACTCCAGAGCGTGTCGCCGCTATCGCTCAATTGGACAAGAAACGGCACGTCGCCTCCGGCCACCGCGCATCCTGTGCCGACGGCTGTTATGGAATAGGGCCGCAGCGGATAGAAGGATCGAGTCCAGAGGATTTGACCGCCGGAATCCGTGCGGAAGACAAGGGAACTATTATTGAACAGCCCTGTGGCGGCGAAGCCGCCGTCCACAAGACGACACACAGCGGAAAGGGTGTCTGTGTCATAAAACCAATCTGATGGTTCGGGAGATGCTGTCCACTGTCGCTCACCATTGGCATTCAGCCTCACGATGGCCGGCTCAGGACAGAGTATGCCTATGCCCATTCCGATACCCGCAACGCATCCGCCGTCCGGCAGTGTACGAATGTCACACGTTTCCGTGCCGATCTCTGATCCGGGATTTTCAGGCCATACGGTGTTGCCAAAGGCATCCATGCGCATGACAAAATCGCTGACCCAAAAGGTATGCATGTACATGGTGCGGCAGCAATGTCCGCCCACGAAGAAGCCGTTATCCGGCAGAGGAGACACGCTCTTGAATACTGTACCATTCTCGCCGAAATTGTGAGTTCGTGTCCAGAGGGTGTCCGGCGGTTGGGAAAAGGCGGCGGAGGTGAGAAAAGCGAGAGTGCTAAAGAAGAATGCTAAGGATTTCATGGCGGTCCCCTGTGGTTGCAAATCAGAGATTACTGTACGAAAAAAAACTTGAGACGAGAGACTTGAGACTGGAAAACGAGAAAGAATACGCCCCCCTTGTGTCCCCCCGTAAACGGGGGGAGAGTGATTCCGGGAGGATCTGATGACCCTCCTCGGCGCACCTTGCGCGGCGGACGTGCCTGCGATGAAAGGGATTCTGGACGCCCGCGAAAACGCGGTGTCCAGAATGACGGAATATGCAGCAGCCCTCTTGTACCCCCAGTGAACGGGGGGAGAAAAGATGCAGCGGGGACGTGCGCGGGGTAAGGACACCCCGCGCAGCGATTTAAAATTGGGAGAGTAAATGCGGCGGCCGGGGATGGCCGCCGCATGATTATGCAGGAAAATTATTCGCTGTCGGCAGCGTTCTCGGGGATTTTTTCGGTTTTCTCCCGGAACGTGCACTGTTCGTCTTTGGCGCTGACTTGGATGGTGGAGCCTTCGGTGAAGCGGCCCTTCAGGAGTTCCTCGGCCAGAGGATCTTCGAGCAGCCGCTCGATGGTGCGGCGCAAGAGACGCGCACCGACCTCGGGCTTGAAGCCGCGATCAATGAGAAACTCGCGGGCTTTGGGAGCGAGTGTGATCTTGAGATTGCGCTCGATCAGCCGCTTGTTAATTTCTTCGATGTAGATGGTGAGAATTTTATCAATGGAATCGCGTTCGAGCATCTTGAACACGACGATCTCATCAAGACGGTTCAAGAACTCGGGCCGGAACATGTTCTTGACTTCTTCGAGCATCTTGCTCGAAACTTTCTGATGATCCGCGGTCTGCCCGTCGGTAAAGCCGAAGTTCATGGACTTGGCGGCTTCGCGCGTGCCGAGATTCGAGGTCATGATGAGAATCGTGTTGCGGAAGTCCACCTTCTGGCCGGTGCCGTCCGTAAGTTCACCCGCATCGAGCACCTGCAACAAAATATTGAAGACGTCGGGATGCGCTTTTTCGATTTCATCGAACAGCACGACGCTGTACGGCTTGCGGCGCACGCGCTCGGTAAGCTGCCCGCCTTCATCATAGCCGACATAGCCGGGAGGCGAACCGATGAGCCGCGAGACGTTGAACTTTTCCATGTATTCGCTCATGTCAATACGAATGAGCGAGCCCGGATCGTTGAAGAGATATTCCGCAAGAGCGAGAGCCAGTTCGGTTTTGCCCACACCCGTGGGGCCCAGGAACATAAAGCTGCCGATGGGCCGGGCGGGACTCTTGAGTCCGCTGCGCGCGCGGCGCAAACTGCGGCCGATAACATCGAGCGCTTCATCCTGCCCGACAATGCGGCGGCCGAGTTCATCCTTCACATGCAGCAGACGTTCGCCTTCCCCGGAGGTCACGCGCTGCACGGGAATGCCGGTCATGCGCGAAACGGTGCCGCAAATGTCTTCGATGCGGACTTCGAGACTCGGACGGGCTTCGGATTTCTCCCACTTGTCCTTCTCTTCCTTGAGCATGGTCTCGAGCTTGACCTTCTTATCGCGAAGCATGGCGGCTTTTTCGTATTCCTGCCGCTTGACCAGATCTTCCTTCTGCACGCGAATGGCCTCGATGTCCTTCTCGATCTGGATGACTTTTTCGGGAATGACGATGTTCGAGATCCGCACGCAGGAGCCGGTTTCATCCATCACATCAATGGCCTTATCCGGCAGGAAACGATCGGTGATGTAGCGATCCGCAAGCTGCACGCAGAGATCCATTACATCATCGGGATACTTAACGCCGTGATGTTCCTCGTATTTTTCGCGCAGTCCTTTCAGAATGCGGATGGTGTCTTCCACGGACGGCGGATCCACCATGACTTTCTGGAAGCGGCGTTCGAGCGCGCCGTCTTTTTCGATGGACTGGCGGTATTCCTTGAGTGTAGTCGCACCGATGCACTGGAGTTCACCGCGCGCAAGCGCGGGCTTGAACATGTTGGAGGCATCAAGACTTCCGGAGGCGCTGCCCGCCCCAACGATGGTGTGCAGCTCATCGAGGAAGAGAATGATGTTGGTGCTCTTCTCGATTTCGGTCATGATGGCTTTGATGCGCTCTTCGAACTGGCCGCGATACTTGGTGCCGGCCACGATGGAGCCGAGATCCAGAGCCACGACCCGCTTGCCGAACAGAATCGGCGAAACTTTTTGCTGAATGATGCGCAGAGCAAGACCTTCGGCGATGGCGGTTTTGCCGACGCCGGGTTCACCCAAGAGAACGGGATTGTTTTTCTTGCGGCGGGAAAGAATCTGCGCGACGCGCTCGATCTCTTTTTCACGGCCAATGATCGGATCGAGCTGGCCGTCGCGGCCGAGTTTGGTCAGATCGCGCGAGAAATGATCGAGATTGGGAGTCTTGGATTTTTCCGCCGGAGCCGCGGGCTGCTGCTGACCGCTGCCGCGCAGCAAGTTGTCGAGCTCACCCTTGACCGCATCGTACGTGACATTAAAGCCGTGCAGCACCTGCGCGGCCATTGAATCTTCTTCCTTGAGCAAGGCGAGGAGCAGATGCTCGGTGCCGATGATATCGGAAGAGTAGTTTTTACCTTCGATGTAGGAAACCTTCAGCACTTTTTCAGCCCGTTTGGTAAACGGGATGTTGCCGATTTTCATCGTGCCTTTGGAGGTATCCACCATCTCTTCGACGGATTCCCGAATCTCTTCCAAATCACAGCCCAAGTTGTGCAGGATCTGCACGGCCAAGCCGTCTCCTAAGCGGATAATGCCCAGTAAGAGATGCTCGGTCCCGATAAAATCATGGCCGAGCCGCAACGCTTCTTCGCGGGAATACTGGATGACTTGCTGAACGCGCAGAGAAAACTTGTTTTGCATCGGGACCTCTACCCGGTGTTAAACCGCCTTGCACAGGCCCAAAAGCCTGTACACTCTCAATCTACAAAGTGATTTAAGAAAGTCAAGTCGGTTCGCAATTGCGACTCGGGAGAGTCGCAACGGCGATTTTTGGGTCAATCACGTGTCGCGATGGGAAGATCGGCCCGCCACCTCCATGCTCCCGGACCGACTTCCCATCATGAAATCTATTTCGCAAAAACCACTCCTTCTTGTAACTCCAGCAATTCGGGCTTAACCGACGAAGCGGGCCTTGCCAAAAACCTCCCGGCAACGGTCAGCCCGGCGGATACGGCGGTGATCCGGAATGCCCTCATCGGTGGCGGTCCAGACCAAATGAGCCTTACCCAACTCAAAGGTTAACATAGAGATAGTTTCACGGGAAAGCCCTTCAATGAAGCCAATATCCAGCCCCAGCCGAATCGCCGAAAAGAGTGATAAAGTTTCAGCTCCGGAAAGGGCGCGGCAAGCTTGGAGAATGGCCAGCGCACGGGCAATTTTATCCCTGAGCAAAGCCGGACGTTCCGTCTGCAGAGCGATGCGGGCCAAAGCCTCACGCTCAATCACTTCCTGCCCAAGCGATTCAATGCGGGTCAGCATTTCCGAGGGTTGATGGGAAAGACTGGGGACATCGGTTAATTGAAAGGTGTTTCCAAGAAAATCGGAGCCTTCTCCCCAAAAACCGCGCAGCGTAAAACCGGCATCGGCCGCGTGTGAAACCAGACTTTCCATGCCTCCGGTCAAAGTCAATCCCGGCAGATGGCAGAAGAGCGAAGTCCGCACGGCAGCACCGAGATTGGCGGGACAGGCGGTAAGAAAACCCAGAGATTCATGCGTGGAAAACTGCAATTGCGAGGACAACTCGGCCAGCACAGGCTGCAGATTGCCGTATGCTTTTTGTGGAGCGAGTCCGGGGACGATGTCGGTTAAACGAACGTGATCTTCCTCGCAGATGAGCATGGTGCGATCCAGATTCCGCCACGCGAAAACACCGCGCGGTTTTTCATCGCGAGCGAGCTGCGGCGAAATCGTGCGACGTTCGATGAGCAGCGAAATTTCCACGAGAGCGAGAGCCGCAAGGGAAAGAAAAACTCCTTGATCGGAATCGTTCAGAGTGGAAATGACACGCGCCATGCCGCGCATAACGCGGATGCGGTCTTCCTGATTCATCCGATAGGGAAAGTGCTCCCCCGCCAGATTGCGCGCAATACGCACGCGCGTGGAGAGGATCACGGCGCTTTCATCGCCGCCCGCTTTAGACCAAGCGGGATATTCGGAAAGCAGATTTAAGGGTGAATTGGCGGCGGTCGGATGCATGGTTGAAAAAAAGCGCACTTGTGTGCGCCCGTGTGAATTGAATATTATTTTTCGGGCAGCTTTTTCAGTTTGTCGCGCACGGTGGCGGCCTTTTCGTAATCTTCTTCGAGCAGAGCGAGGTGGAGTTCCATCTCCAATTGCTCGCGGGGATCGTCCGCGGTTTCTTCAGTGATTTTTTCGCCGGGATGTTCCTGTGATTTTTTGGTCTCCGCAGAATCAGAGACTTGTTTGGTCACACCGTGCATGCGGCGCAGAACGGGCTTCAACAGGTCTTTAAAATCATCGTAACACTTGGGACAACCGAGCAGGCCGGTCTTGACGAATTCTTCGAACACCAAGCCGCAGCCGCTGCATTTGGCGGCAAGGGCGGCACGCATTTCATCGGAGGCTCCTTCGGCAGGCAACTGATTCATGAGGAGCTGCGACAACCGCTGAAAGGCCTCCACCTGCGCGCGCACGCCCATGGACAGAGCGCATTCGCGGCAGAGCGCCAGCTCGCGGCGGGTGTCACCGGTGACTTGAATGAATTCGACTGCAGCGGGACGATGCCCGCAGGCTTGACAGATTTTCACGGTTATCGCTGGTTGTGTTTTTTTTGCGCGGGCGGTCTCTGCGCGGCCGCGCCGCGGAAAAGAAAGATTAACCCGGCTCGGCGGATAAAAAGCGCACTGCCGTGCGGCGCTACAATGAAGATACCCCCTTTATATTCCCCCCTTATTCTAAGGGGGGAAGGGAAGCAAGACACAGCAAGCTGTGTCACTACGAATCGGATTCGGGATTCAGCTTTCGGCTTTCAGATTTTAGCTTTTATGCTTCCGCTCTCATCTCTTCAACGGAGGCGGCCGGGGCGGTTCCAATAGAACCGCGTAAGGCCGTTGGCGGTTCCAATCAGCAAATCGTCCCCGTCGGGGCGGATGATTTGCACGCGATTATCCACGAGTCCATCGGCGGTGGTGTAGGAAATCCATTCCCCGGTACTGCGACGGTAACGGTAAAAGCCGTTGGCTCGGGTTCCCACCCAGATAAAAGAATCCATTGCGCAAATGCAGGATGGTTCCGAACCGGACATCCAGTCCTGCGCCCGCCAGCTTTTAGAGATTCCCGACGATTGATTATAAACCTGAATTCCTTCGCTCGTTACGAGCCAAATTTCCGACCGCCACACGGATATATCCAGAACCGGAGCAGTGAGCAGACCGGGATCTAAAGGAGTGAATTTCATCGCGTGGTTCCGAACGGAACCTTTGAACAAACCGTGGCCGGTGCCGACAAACAGAGTGTCTTCGCAGATGGCGAGATCAGTGACTCCGGCCAATTCAATTCCGTCATTGGGTACGCGCCAGATTTCCCGACCGGGCGATTTCATCACGCACAGGCCATTGGAGTTTCCGATCCACAATTCGTTGTCTTTCACGGCCAAAGCGCGAAGTTGATTGCTCTGCAGGTTTTCACTGACCGTAAACAGCGACCACTCCTCCCCCTTCTTTTGAAACGCCAACAACCCCTCTTCGGTTGCAAACCAAGCCGCTCCATCCCAGACGGCGATGTCGTAGAGATCGGTGGAGCGGATGCGGGTATTGTCGCGCCGTTCGAAAAATTTCCAGTCTTTCAAAGCGGGATCAGCCCACGTGATGCCCAGCCGATCTCCGCTGTTGAAGCCGCCCATCCAGAGATCATCAATGCCCACATACAGAGCGCGGATGTCGTTTCCGGCGGGGCCGGTGCTGAAAAACTGCGGGAAGTACGTGCGCAAATCCGTTTTAATGATTCCGCCGCCCCAGAACGTTGTCCAGAGATTTCCGAATTTATCCACGAGCCAATCGGTAATCGGCATCGCGCGCAGGTACGGGTCCATCAAAGTGCCGTCGAGGTGCCACTGCCATCCATCGTTGAGCAGAATCGAAGGGAAATTAGCCGGAGGAGCGCCGATGCCGCCGAAGAGCTGTTGACTGGTCAGTGGAACTTTGGAACGGAAACCCCGCCAGCGGATGTTCGGATCTTCCTGCGGGTCGAGTTCCATTTGCAGACCGCCGAACGTGCGGGAGCCTTTATAGCGCGTGACCATTCCCCGCCAGCGGTTATTGGGAATCGGCGAACCGAGAAGAAAGAAGCTGCTGAAAAACGCTGCGGGAACGGTTTCGAGATAGATATCATTCGCGCCGACGCCGAGATTAATCACGCGATCACCCGGCCCCCACAAGTTGCGATGCACACGCCGCCAGCGCGCACCGTCTACATCATAGACCAGAAGCTGCGACCGTGTAACCACCCAGACGTTGCCGACCTGTTCATCATAGAGCAAGAGCATCGGATCATCGAATTCCACAGCTTCGCTAAGGCCGAAGCCGACGACCATCGGATCGTTCCACGAGCGCGAAAAGAGATTGTACTCCTGCACTCCGGCTGACGTCGCTACAAATAGTTCATGCGCGCCGGCATCAAGACAGCGGGCATAACGGAAATCGCGATAGCTGGTCCAGTCGCCGGGGTCGTAGGACATTTGGGCGAATGCGGAAAGCGCAAAGAAAAGGATGAAGTATGAAGGATGAAGGATGAAATGAAGAAATCGCATGCCGAAAAGACGCCTTTCATCATTATCACGGACATGGCAGGCCATGTCCCGGCAATTCAAATTCACACAAAAGAGCGCACTGCCGTGCGGCGCTACAAATTTTGTTTTATGCGGATAAGAATTTCGGCCAGCAATTTCGCGAACTTCTCACTCGCCTTTGCGGCGACGAGTTGGACGTCGTTATGATCGAGGGGAGAATCGCCGATGCCGGAAGCGTAGTTGGTGATGCAGGAAATGCCCAGCACGCGCATGCCGAGAGCATTGGCGGCGATGACTTCGGGAACGGTGGACATGCAGCCCGCATCGGCTCCGAGGCGCGCGAGCATTTTCGATTCGGCGGGAGTTTCGTAGGTGGGGCCGGTCAAAGCCGCCAATGTGCCGCGCTTCAGCGGAATCTTCAGTTCGAGTGCCACGGTTTCAGCCAGATTACAGAGGTCGCGGTCGTAGGCATAGCCGAGATCCGGCCAGCGTTCATCGGTTGAAAGTTTCGGGCCGCGCAGAGGATTGCGGAATTGCAAATTGATATGATCTTCGATCAGCAGCAGATCACCGGGATGAAATCTTTTATTGAATGCGCCGGACGCATTGGTAACGATTAACGTGCGCACACCGATTTGATGCGCAAGGCGGACCGGAATCACGACCTGATCGGGGGAGTATCCCTCGTACATATGCACGCGGCCTTGAAAAGCCATGACGTGAGTTCTACCCACAAGCCCCACCACAATCCGGCCCGCATGTCCGGCTACTGTAGATACCGGATAGCCCGGCAGATCGCTCGTTTTAACCGAACGGCCATCGCGAAAGGTATCGGCACACGCACCCAATCCCGAGCCGAGAATAAGCGCAACATCGGCGGGGCCGGGAATAAGGGAGGCAATCTGGTCCAAATCTATGGCATGTCCGGGAGTCATGTGTCATCCTCGGTGAAGCAAACAAAGAATGAAGCGATGCAACGGCGGCGCGAACGTCACCCCGAAACCCGCGATAAACGCCACGCCGCCTGAACATCCGAGAGTAGCCGTCGGAACGATTCGGTTTCGCTTATTTCTTCTTGCCCTTGCCGCGCATCGCAATTAAAGCCGCCAGAACGACAACGAGAAGTATTACAAGAACCCAGCGCATTGGAAATACTCCTTGTGAAATGTGTGGATGGGATCAGCGCACCATCATGCCGGCGATAGTCGCCGTTTGCAGACAAGCCAAACTGCCGCAGAACATAGCCCGCAATCCGAGCTGCGCGAGTTCGTGGCGGCGTTCCGGAACCAGCGCTGCGATGCCGCCGATTTGAATGGCTACGGAAGAGAAATTACAGAAGCCGCAGAGCGCATAGGATGCGAGCGTAATCGTGCGTTCGGACAGCGCGCCCGCATGAATCAGCTTGGACAATTCGATATAAGCGACAAATTCGTTGATGGAAATCTGCGTGCCGATGAGATAGCCGAAATCGCGGCATTCGGCCCACGGCACACCGACAATAAAACCGAGCGGGGCGAAGATGACGCTGAATATTTCGCGCAGGCTGGCGGGAAAATACATGAAGCCCCAGTCGAAAAACACGCCGTGCGACCAACTGAGCAGCGCATTGATGAGCGCGATGAGGCCGATGAATGCCACCAGCATCGCGCCGACATTGGCGGCCAGCAGCAGTCCATCTTTGGCTCCGTTGGCGGCGGCATCAATGACGTTGGAGGCCTTGGGAATCTCCGGCATTTGCACGACGCCCGTTGTCAGCGGCTGCTCGCGTTCGGGAATGGCAATTTTCGCAAATACGAACGACGCGGGCGCGCACATGACGCAGGCCGCCAATAAATGCTTGGCCGGAATGCCGATGAGGATGTAGCCCGCCATCACACCGCCTGCAATGCCGGCGAAACCTCCCACCATGATCGCGTTCAACTCGCTTTTGGTGAGCGAACTCAAAAACGGGCGGATGACGAGCGGCGCTTCGGTCTGCCCGACGAAAATATTCACGGCATTGGAGAGCGATTCCGCGCCCGACGTACCCATTGTTTTCGACATCACCCAAGCCACCGCCCGCACGATCATCTGCAGAATGCCGAGATGATAGCCGATGGACATGACCGCGCCGACAAAAATAATCGTGGGCAAGATGGCAAAGGCGAACTGAAAGCCGAAAGTTTTCTGGTACTCATCCTTGACCAGATTGCCAAACAGAAACGACGCGCCCTCGTTGCTGTAGCTGAGAAACTTGGTAGTAAGGTCACCGAGGAACTGAAAAGCATTGCGGCCAATCGGAGTCCAAAGAATAATGGCCGCAAATGCGAACTGCAAACCGACTCCCCACAGCACGACGCGCCACGGGAAATGCTTGCGGTCGGTGGATAGCACCAGCCACGCGATTAAGATGAGGACCGGGATGCCGAGAAGCGACTGAAAACGTTCCATGGTACCGAAAGGATGAAGGCTAAAGGATGAAGGATGAAGCCCGAGATGCCGTCAATGAGTTCTCAGCTTAACCTTCTTTGTCATAGTTGTGAAAATGGCTGTGAGTTCCGTCGTTTCGCGCATCAAATCACCAAGTTTCTTCTCGGGCATGATGCCGGATTCGATCAGCAATTCCAACCAGTATTCCGTTTCGTCCAACTCTTGCAATGCGCCTTGCATTTTGCTGATGAAATCTGCGTCCGATTTTGCCCGGCACGCTTCACGATATTGCGCGCCAACCGATGTTCCCGATCGCAGCAACTGAGTTCCGATCACCTGTGACGGTTTTGTTTTCGGCAACGCCGAGTAAAGTTTGATTATACGCAATGCAAATTGTTTCGACCGTGTTCTGATATCTTGAATGTCTTCTTTCATCCTTCATCGCTCATCCTTCATCCTTTTTTCGTCATCGTCAGCGCAAGTTGATTGGAATCCGGATAGGGCGGCAACGGCGGGACGAAACATTTCCGGCAGCGCGGTTCGTAGGCTTCATACTCACCCACTAAAATGCGCTCTTCGCTCTCGACGATGCGCTGCGTATGCTTGGCCGGATTGCCGCACTGCATGCAGACGGCCAGAGTCTTGTCAATGTACTCGGCCACGCATAAAAGCTGCGGAACCGGCTCGAAGGGCAGACCGCGGTAGTCGGTATCCAGACCCGCGCAGATCACGCGCTTGCCCTGATCAGCCAGAGTCTGCACGACGGTGACCAGATCGAGGCCGAGGAACTGCGCCTCGTCCACGCCCACCACTTCGGCATCGCGCGCGTGTTCGAGGATCTCCCAGGGATTGTCCACTAAGCGCGAGGGAATAGTCAGCCGCGAATGACTGACGATTTCGGTTTTGGCATAGCGGGTGTCAATCTTCGGTTTGAAGATTTCGACCTTTTGCTTGGCGATCTGCGCGCGGGTGAGGCGGCGGATGAGTTCTTCGGTCTTACCGGAGAACATCGGCCCGCAGATTACCTCAATCCAGCCGGTATTGCGTGGGGAAGGATGCATCTTTTTTGACCGCCGAGGCGGATCTCCAGATCCGCCCGGAATCTTTATCCTAAAAAATCAGAAATGAGAAATTAGAAACGAGAAAGAAAAACAATTTGCCGTAGGGGCGCGATATATCGTGCCCGTTGAATTCCGCCGAGCAGGGTTTCTAAATCCTGACAGAAGCGGGAAGGATGGCATTAACGTGATGGCAGTTTAAGAATTTCTTTGGACAATTCTATCACAGTGACTGGGCAGTCTAGCCAATCGTTTTTCCAACATACGATGAAATCACATTGGTCCGGATCATGTCCATGTGCTTTGAAATTGGATGCGACAAACTCAAACTCGATTCTGGCTGCAGCCCATTGGTTTTGCTTTGCATCATATAGGTAGGTTCCCTCGCAATCTGGGAACGCAGATCCAATAGCATTAATCATGAAACCGAGTTCGCGACTAACCATTGCAAACAGATACACCACCCCCATTTCATTGGTCGGTGCATTCCTGAGTCCGCGAAAATCAATTGGCTCGCCATATATGACCGGAGGACGCCCTTTAAATTTCGATCCCTGATGAATAGGCTTAGAGGGAATCGGTTCCGTGTTATCGCTGTCAGACTGAATATTCCCTGAGGAAGGAGTCTGCATGTTGTCAACCTTCCATTTCCGGTAATGTTGCAGAACATTTGGCCAAGCTCCGAATCGCTTTGTGAAAGGCCTGACAGAATACTTGCCATATGCATTACATTCCCCAGCTCCGGGAATATGCCCAAGTCTGGATTCCATTTGGAGCAAGGATGAAAACAAATCGTCGTCTGCAAGAATATTGCCGCGAGCACGAAGGTGTTCCCCTGGTGCTCGAACTTTAAGACCAGCAGCACGGGCAGCATTACCAAAGGAGCCAAAAGAGTATCTGATTGATGATAGTCCAAGGTTTCCTCCTAAACCTTGCACAACATCTTTCTCAGACAATGTGTCTTTACCCAACTTTTCTGCGAGTGCTTTTAGGGCTCGTATAATGCTCTCTTTGGTATGCTTTCTTGATCCCATTGCTATTTTTTAGTTTTATCTTAGGTAAACAGCAATCTACGTTACGGTGTTTTCCGGCGTGATCACAGATCCCGCGCGGCGGAAAGATTCCGGCCGGGTTGCGACCAACACCCGGGAGGGTGTTGGCCAGTCCGGCGCACCTTACGGGGATTGCGTTTCGGAAAGATTCCGGGCACACGAGACGCGTGCCACGGCGGAAATCAAAAGAGCGCACTGCCGTGCGGCACTACAGCGAATCTTCCGGCGGGATGAGGGGTTCGAGCAAATGGATCAATGCCGGAATATCCACGCGCAACGTTTTCCACACTTCATCAAGATCAATCCGTTTGTAGTCGTGGATTAAGCGGTTGCGCATGCCGCGGATTTCGTGCCACGGAATTTCATTGTGAAGCTCGCGAAAAGCCTCCGACACCTGTCGCGCTGCTTCTCCCATGATCTCTATTTGACGAATCACGGAATCCTGCACGACGTCATTTGCCGCAAAATCGTCACGAGTCATCCCCTGAGTCACGCGGATGGCTTTACGCGCCGCTACAAGAATATCCATGAGCAACGATTCGTCACGACGCATAGAACCTCCGCGCCGTGGAGAGAATATCGCGACGGCGAATATAGTTCTCGCTGCGCTCGACGGTTTTGCGAAGAACCAAGTCCACATCCCTCTCGAAGATGACTTTGAGTTCATCCTCCATGTGAACCAGATCGAACAAACTCCACTCAGCATTCTCGGCGAAGGTCACCAGCACATCCACGTCGCTGTCGGGGCGGAACTCGTCGGTGAGCACGCTGCCGAAGAGCGAGAACTCGGTGATCTTCCACTTTTCGCAGAAGGCTTTGATCTTGTCGTAGTCTATGGGAATGCGCGGTTCCATGCGGATGTTGTCTCGTTGTTAGCAGACGACGGTCGGAAACCGCCGCCAGTTTCAAGAGAAGATTCCGGGCAGATCGGGGGATCTGCCTCGGCGAGAAATCAACTGAGGCGCGTGTAGATGAGTTCGCGCTGCTTGAGAGCCGTGCCGTTGGGATAGATGTCCCACGTTTCGACAACGAACTTATTGCCGTTGATAAAACGGATAGTGATGCGGGCATATGTTCCCGCAAGGGAATCGGCGGGACTGCTCTCAAGCGTTAATCGTTTCGAGGACGAATCCGCCGTGCCTGTATAATGAACCAATGCCGTGCTCTGACTGCTCGCGCGCGACATGACATAATGTTTGCGCGCGTTATCGTAGCCGAGCAGGGCTGCGCTTTCGTAAATCGCGTTGCGGATGTTCAGGCTGTCATCCATCGAGAGAAAACGGCTGTTGAAGCGCGTTCCATGACGGGCTTGTCCCGTAACCTTAGCGGATTTTTTATCGAAACCCTCCAACCAAGCTTCGCCGGTGATTTTCCACGTGCCTGCCAATCGGTCGAGAATGTAGTGATTCACACCCGGCAACGCCAGTTGACGAAGCGCGGCCGCATGGGAATCCACAGCGGCCGGAGCGGCGACGGTTTGCGCAGCCAGCGGAGAAACCATTACGAAAAACAGAATCAGGGATGCGATACTAAATTTCTTCATGAACGGAATACGATTCGCGAGGTTGGTTATTCTACTTTTTACCGACGATGGACTGTACTTTAGTTACAAGCATATCCACGGCCACGGTATTCATGCCGCCCTGCGGAATGATGATGTCGGCATACCGCTTGAACGGTTCGACGAACTGATCGTGCATGGGCCGGACCTGCGTTTCCCACTGTTCGAGCACGCTCATGAGTTCGCGGCCGCGCTCGGCAATGTCACGGCGAATGCGGCGCGCGAGGCGGATGTCCATGTCCGTATCCACGTAGACGCGGATATCCATGATCTCGCGCAGGCGGGGATCTTCGAACACGAGGATGCCGTCCAGCAGAATCACCGTGCAGGGCAGAATATCGCGCACTTTATTGGAACGGGTATGCTGCGTGTAATCGTATTCGGGCATGCGGACGGCGTTTCCGCCCAAGAGAGCATGCAGATGATCGAGCAGCAGATCGTTATCGAAAGCCGAGGGATGGTCGAAATTCACCTTATGCCGCTCGCCGAGCGGAAGGTGGGACAGGTCGCGGTAGTAGCTGTCCTGCTCCATGAGCAGCACATTGTCCGTGCCGAGCGCATCACGCACGCTGCTGGCCACCAGAGTTTTTCCGGAACCGCTGCCGCCGCAAATACCGATGAGGTGCGAGCCCGTGTGGGAGTGGCCCGCACGCTTGCCGCGCACCGCCGAATTAGAGGAAGATTCACGCATGGGATTTACTTTAAAAAATCTGAGGAGAAAGGTCGGGGGAAGATATCGGAAAGCCGCGTAAATTCAAACTGGCCGGGAGTGCCGGAGAGCAGGATTTCAACGTCCGGCGCATAATCGGCTAAAAGCTGGCGGCAGGCGCCACAGGGAACGGGAGTATGGCGGCCTTCGGCCACGACGGCAATGCGGATGAAGCGGGACTTCTCACCCTCGGAAATCGCCTTCGTTAAAGCCACCCGCTCCGCACAGATGGATAGTCCGTAAGAACTGGACTCCACATTGGCCCCGGTGTACACATTTCCCGATTCGGTCAGAAGGGCCGCTCCCACACGATAGTGCGAGTAGGGTGCGGAGGCGTGTTCACGAGCCTTCCACGCAGTTGCGACTAAATCTTGATTTGTCATAGAGTTCCGGAAGAGGTTCGGACGTGTCCTTAAATGTAGTAAATTGTTAAAGCAAAGGCAATGAAAAGCTGATTGTGATTCATATTGGAGAGCATTTGGCTGGATTTGCGCCGGATTGTTATAATCCATCTTTCGCCCACAGTCCGCCGGTGCCGGTCATCCAGTCGGCAATGCGGCTGCAAGCGGCTTCGATATTGCCGTCGGAAACGTCGAGTTCCATTTTCATCAGGATGGAATTGGAGATCAGCTTGCGGAAGAGATCCTGCTCGCGGATAAAGACGGAAAGATCATCGTACTGCGACGGCTTGCCGGAAACTCTCAATCGCGTTTCACGAGCTGCGGCGAAGGAAGTTTCCGTACGGGTGCAAAGCACGATATGAAAATTCAGGCGCGCCAGCCGTTCTTCGAGCCAGCGGAAATCGTAATCCTTGTTCCGCATCTGAAACTGAACGGCGCGGGTGGAAATATGAAAGCGATCGACTATCCAGGAATAGTACGGCAGCAGTTCGAAGAGCCGCGTCCAAGTAGCATAAGTTTCCAAAGCGCGCGCTTCTTCCTGCGGTTCGAAATTCAGCAGACCGCGGCCCCACGGGAAGTTGGTAAAGGCGCACCATTCGGCGGAAATCAGCGGAGAATGGTAGCGGTACTTGCGCGGGCCGACAATACGGGGATGCTCATTTAAGGCAAAGGCGATGTCGGTTTTTAAAGTGAGCCGTGTGCCCTCGAGAATGATTTTCGGGCAGAGTTTTTCGGACATAGGTTTTTTCCCTTGTCGAAGCTGCATTCCGAAAACAATTTACCCAGAAATCTTGAAACAAAAAAGAGCCGGACGGCAACGCCCAGCTCTTTCTGCGGTATGACAGATTGCTTTATGACGCGATGGGAATAGTCTCCACGCGACCGTCGCGCGCAACCGCTTCGAGTCGGTAGGCATATCCCGAGCGGGCATTGCGATCCGTAAAACGATAGTCCGCAAAGTCCGCCGGAGTCCCGTGTGCGCGCAATACGGCAATACGCGACCAGCCGTTCTGGTTAGCACGATACAAGTTGTAATGCGCCAAATCCACTTCTCCAAAGCTCTTCCAGCGAATTACCGTGCCGTTGCGGCCTTCGAATTTAGCCAGATCCGAGACATGAGCAATAGATAAAGGCTGATCGAAAACGGAAAGCAGATACGGCCCGCAGTCTTCGCCGTAGCCGCCCACGAGCAGGCGATACGTTCCGGGTGCGATGCAGTCTAATATCACATTTTCATTCTTGCCCGCACCAGCCTTATCCAAACCTACGATACACTTTCGGCTTGAATTCAGCAGAACGACACTCACATCATAGTAGGGATCCTGAGGTTCCAGACTAATCCGCAGCGAGGACGGCCGATGCAGCCGAATCGTGTATTCGCGCGCCCGCCCACCGGACAGCATTCCGGTATAGCAGGAAAGATCCATCGGAACACCATCAAAACAGGTGTTGTCCATGGCGGCCAGAGGAAAACCCTGAATTTCAACCGGTAGTGAAAGAGTCGGGTCTGTCGGATTATCGAATTCTGTTGAGGTCTTGTAGTTTGATGCGGGTTCGGAGAGTGATAGATCGTACTCGCGCGAGGACGGTCGGTTTACGCGCTGTAGAATCGAGAGGCAAAGTAAAAGTGTAAATCCCGTGACAAAGGCACGGAATAAGTAGCCGGCGTTCATGAAAATCAGTTTCTTAGGTTAAAGAGTACCAATTTCGCAAGGGGTATTCACCAGATTGAATAGGTTTACTATCCTCAACCTTCAATATAATGCGCGCGGTGCCGAATGTCAATATGAAACCAATGAAAACAAAATGTTAAAGGGGTTTTAAGGTTGTTATAGCGAAGCACATAATCCGACTCCGGCCGGGTTGCGGAAGCCCTTACCCCGGCTTGGCAGCACGAGAAGAACATATAGGCGGGCATACTGAAAGGCTATGGAATACAAAAAGGGCGGCTCGCAGGAGCCGCCCTTTCGATTGTGCGGAATTTCCTCTTTATCAGCGCATGAGAACGAGTTTGCGGGTCAACGGGGCGCGTTCATCCGTGCGGAGAGAAACGAAGTAGACACCCGTGGGCAGAGCGGAACCGTCAAACGAGATTTGATGTTGTCCGGAAGTCTGTGGGCCGCTGAGCAGCGTCCGTTCGTGTCTGCCTTGAAGGTCATAAACACTGAGTTCCACCGATCCGGCGCGTTCGAGAGAAAACACAATCTGCGCGCTCGAGTTGAACGGATTCGGATAAGCGGTCAGCAGTTCGTATTGCTCCGCGACGGCAGAACTTTGGACGGATTGTTCGCCATTTTTGTCCAGCGAGGAAACTTCGTGATAAGTCCATTCCGCCCTCGTGAAACTGACTTGCTGCTGACCGGGCAGAACCGAATACGGCGGAGACTCCCAGTATGCTGAAGCCAGAGCGGCATCGCTGCCGTTCCACACGCGAATGCGCAATGGATGTCGGGGTAAATGGTCGCCCGACAGTGCGGATTCCACGAAGAAAAATCCCGGCGCATCGAAACGGGATGATCCGTTCACGACCATCGCGAAACCATCGCTGCGCCGATGCGCCTGCGAATTATGCGCTTGCTGATTCTGATCGAGAGCTTGAGTGATCGGAACGATCCCCTCCATCCCGAAGTCTTCCAAAATTTCAATCGCACAGCCATCCGCCAGCGGCGAATCCAAGGCGGTATCCGCGAGCAGCGGACCGCCGGAAAAATCTGAATGCAGCAGATCCACACGAAAGCCGTCGGCCAGACAGAACGTGTGGATAAAACACAACGGCATGATGATTCGCAGCAGCATAGGTTTCATAAAATCTTCCCATAAAAAAACCGGAACGTTGCTGTCCGTTCCGGTTATCAAGTTCTATCTGCAGTACGATGCCGACAGATGATCGGCTCCGTAGCTATTCTTTAGGGGGAGCCGTTGGCCGCGGTTTGGAAGGGCCGAAGGTCCATTGGACGTCCATCGGCTGACCGGTTTGCAGAGTGATCATCGTTCCTCCCCGGTCATTTTCCGCATCGTATTCGCTGGTATCTTGATAATACGGAGCAGTGGCAATGTTATCACCTTCCCATATTCGCAAATAATGTGCCCTGTTGGGGAAATAAGGAATGAAGAACTTCAGGGAATAAAACAAGCCGCTTCTGCCTTTGGGATCGGGCGGTTCTTCCAACCCTTGCAGCACCATCATGTTGAAGTTGCCGTAAGCCATGGAATCGTCGCCGCCCGGAGTTCCGTCCGACAGGGGAGGGTCTTGAATACCATTGCCGCCGTCTACGATCAGCTGGATTAAATGTCCGTGCTGATGCGGTTGGCCGGTGTGATCCAAAACAGGGACCGTCCACCCAACCATTCTTGCTAAAATGTTGTACGGATTGACTTGCGGAAATCCGGGAGGGACAGGATCCGAATCAAAGAGAAGCAGGTTCCGCCAATCACTGACTTGTTTCACGGTGTCCGGGGTAGCAACGGACGGAGACGCTTCCAACACCGACGGAGTCTGCGCGAATACGAGGCCGGAGAAGATTGCAATAATCCAGAGACTCGCAAACCACTGCATACTATGAGAACGGATTAGCTTCACAATTCAAGCCCTCTGAAATGCTGTTGAGGTGAATTTCGGTTAACGGCCGGGTCCGGTTTTAATGGTTTGGTTCATCTTGGCCAACATACGGACAACGGTCGTATCTTCCGGCACGGTCGGATCAAGGACTTGCTGTTTGTTGACATAGTGCACGGCGGTATCGGCGGCAGAGTAATTCCAATCCACAAAGGTCGCATAGTTGCCGCGCGTGGAAGAACCGATGAGAATGGCGTTGGAATCCTTGATGCGATTCACCTGATCGGCGCGAATGCCGGATGAGACGATAGCATTGATTTCGGGAAAAGCCCGGACCAGAGACTCGGCATCTACCGTAGTGAATTCGCCGATAAGCGTCAGATGATCGCATTTCTTGGCCACCTTTTTAATGAGCTTGCCCATCTCAAAGGGGGACTTGTGGAACAGCTTGGAGGTGTCCTTGCGCGCCTTCCAGGCATTTTCGGAAACAAAGGCAATCACACCCAGGCGGTCGCCGTGATCTTCCTTGATCGTATACTGGTTGAAGACGGCCTTCTTGCATTTTTTATCGTTGAAAAGATTCGCGGCGATAATGGGAACTCCGTCTTTCGCCGCTTCCTTCCAGACATCCACTCCAAACTGAAGTTCGCGCATAGACAAGCCGACGGCATCGTATTTCATCTGCCGGTAGAAGTCCGTCATCATGCGGGCTTTCGTCGAATCCATGAACGAGCGGGAGGCGGGAGCAAAATTCCCCGCTTCCACCAGCAAGTTAGCGATGGTGTCCGCGCGACTTTGGGTTATAAAGCCGGCCCTCCGGGCCAGCCCGCCTTTCTTGACCTTTCAACCACAGGGTTCGAGTTCACCCTCGAAGTTGCCCGACACATGAATGCGCGCGGGAACTTTGACCACGCCTTTGCGCTTGGCCGCATTTCCGGCCCAGAGTGTGCCGAAACAGACAGCAAGCGTAAGCAGAAAGATCAGAGATTTGTAGGGCTTCATTCGCATTCTCGGTTAACCTGCTCTCTTCCGGCAGTTCCCATAGGAAGCAAAAGCGGGGCATCCGGCTTATTCATAAACACAGTGTGTATCCACTTCGCCCAAGAGGTGCGGCGCGAAACAGCCAAGTTCACGTAGATCAAATCGCGCTGTTCGATGAAGGAATCAGCTTTTTTTCTGAGCCGGCGCCGTGGTTTGCGGCGCGGGATTTGTTCCCAGCTTTTTCTGAGTTGCGGGCGGCACCGGATTGGGCTTCGGCACGGACAAGGGCATCGAATTAAAAGCCGCCAGACGATCCGCCCACACTCCCTTTTCATCATACGTGTCGGACAGCGGCTCCTGGAAGTTACGGAAGCCAAGGCTGTCTTTCCAGGCCGGATTGAATTCCAGCTCGGCATAGTGGCCGTTATATCCGGAAGAACCCGAGCCGACAATGCGTGTCTTGCCGATCGTGGTCGGGGTTTCGCCGCTGCGCAGACCGCCCGTGGAGATCACCAGATCAATTTCCGGGTAGGTTTTTACCAGAGTGTCCAGCAGCACGGACGGCAATTCCGTCAACAATACGAGTGCATCCACCTTGCGCGCCAGAGACGGGATGTATTTCTTCGCCGCTTCCTTGTGCGGAAGGATGACCATGTTGGCCGTGTCCAGCAGCGTCGAGCCTTTGGGGAAATCTCCTTCATTCAGAAGACCGATTACTCCTACACGGAATTTGCCATAATCCTTAATGACAAAGGGCTTGACGACCGGACGCTTGGATTTCACTTCGATCAGATTGGCGGAAACAAATTCCGTATTCTTGACCGTGTCCATCATGGCACGCAGGGTTTCGTATCCCATCCAGACTTCCTGCCGACCCAAATTCAGGACGTCATAGTGGAGATCCTTGTAGCTCGTCACCATGAATTGACACTTGTTCGAGCAGCCGCCCGTGCCCGCTCGATCCACGTAGTTGCCGGCATCCACGGTCAACCACGCTGCATCGGGAATGCCGTGCCGGTTTACGAAGGCAGCCCACCGGGCCACCCCACCTTTTTTGTCGTGTCAACCACAGGGGCTGACATTGCCCTTAATATTTCCGCTGTACATGATCTGTAGTTTGCCTGAAGCCTTCGCGCGTTGGCAGCCGGTATACAACACGGCTCCCGTGGCCAGCAGGACAACCAACAAGATGGTTAGGCTTTTTCTCATGGTTTGTCAATCGGTTGGTTAAGATCGCAAGAATCCGTTACTATCAGTCTTTTAACGGACATAAAAGGTACCAAGTTTCCGGAAAAAGTGCAAGTAGCGCATATTTATCGGGCATGTATAATTGAATAGCAGAGTGAGTTGTCGCAAATAGTATTCACATAATAATTTTATAGTTATATTTTTCGTCTTAAGCAAATCCCCATGATTAAGCAGACAAAGAGAGGGCGCACCATTGGTTGCGCCCTTCGGATTAACAATCGCAGTCCTCTAATCAGCTATTCGTGTTCATCCCGTACAATGCACTGCGGCGTGGAACCGCAAGTCCAATCGGAACCGAGAAGATAAAACTCCTGCATTCCGCTGACCATAGTCAAGACCGTGGAGGTCCACAAAACCGTGATTCCATCCAGTTCATAAACACGCAGGTAGTACCGGGCCGGAGTCGGCAAACCGGAAATGCTTCTGAATGCGGGGTCCGTCATAAAAAAGCCCGTTCCGAATTCGATGGCCGTGCCGTTGAACGTGAACTGGTTCATATTCAGGCTTGCATAAGGTTCGCCGCTTTCACAATCCGGAGGATCATTGCAGACAGGGGCCAACGGATCGGTAAGATCCGGACCGTCACTGTCTGAATCCCAGAAGATCTTGATAACACGGCCATCAGGGAGGGGAGTGCTTCCCTGACAGGTTGTAGTCAAAGGCGAACCGCCGCCCAATCCGGAATAATAATAAATTTGGGCGATAAACGGGGCTTGTGCCAAAGCGGGAGCGGCAACAAACAGCAGTAAAACGGCAAGAATCGTAAACCGGCGAAGCATTGTGTATTTCCTTTTGCGTGTAAGAAACATCCTGAAAGCCGCAACACGCGTGCCAGTGAATTCAGTCAGTGCGAGGACATGAAGTCAATCGAAGAGCGTCTAACGATCCAAGAGGGCAAATCCCCTTAGACAGAGCGGGGCCTGGATCCCAGACCCCGCTCCGTTAAGGGAAAAATCAACCGAAAACCTTACTTCACGAGCAGCATCTTCTTCGTGGCGGAGAACTCGCTGCCGATCTTTACCGTATAGAAATACAGACCGGAGGTGAGGTTCGTCGCGTCGAAGTTGATATTGTAACGACCCGTGCTGTAGGTCACGTTGTTGAGCAGCGTGGCTACTTCCTGACCGGTAGCATTGTAGATGGTCAGGCTGACGGGGTTGCTGTTCACCACGTCAAACGCAATACGAGTTGACGGGTTGAAGGGGTTCGGATAGTTCTGATGCAGAGCATACTCGGTAACCACGGCATTATCGAAGCTCGGGGTTACGCTCTCGGTGTACACCGAAGCGGAAGCGCCGTTGAGATCCACGGTCTTCAGTTCGTACTTGTAGGTACGGCCGTTCTCAACCGCATCCGTGTAGGTGTAGTCATGACCGGTAGCGCCGCCGTGGGCATTGATCGTGGTGACCTTCACATCGTCGCGCCAGATTTCGAAAGACGCGAAATCAGTCTCGGCCAGCGTATTCCAGCTCACCTTGACCGCATTGTCCATGGCCACGACATCCATCTCGCCCATATCAACCGGTTCGATCCAGTCAATAAAGACACAGCCGCAGCCATCGGTGGCTTCGGGGCCAGCAACGATGGTCGCGCAATAATAGAACAGACCGCTGCCCACGGGAATTTCAACCCACTGGCTGAAATTGAGGGCACCCGTCACGTCGCCTGTGGTCCAGCCGGTGGCCGGATCGCATGCTTCATGCGGATAGCACGGGGTGTTCATATCACAACCGGGAATAAAGAAGCCGTGAGGAATACGGTTTGCCTTCGGCAACGGACCAACGCATACCGTGTGAGTCTGCGGATCGCACAGCTGGATGCATTCATGGAACATATAGTGTCCCGCCTGCGGGGGAGCAGGGCTGAACCACGTGTTTAGCGTCGGGACGCACGTGATGATAGGGTCATACACGCAACCGTCTTTTACGGTTACTTCCGTGCAGGTCCAGTCGGAGGCCATATCGCACATGAACGTTGGATTTTCGCCGCCAACAACCGTAAAGTTCTTGCTTTTCCAAACGGTCTTGTGGTGGTAGGTGCACAAAGAATCGCCTTCGCGAACTGTGTAAGCATCATCCTTGTTCCACTCAACTATAATGTACACCACATTGTTCGGCGGAAGGTCCGAGCAGCTCACGAAAAAGTCTTCCTGCCAAAACATGCCGTCATACATATGGGTTTCGGGATCCCACGCGCCGGCATTGATCCATAACATGTTGCCCGTCCAGTCACCCAACACACCGGCGGAGCATTCACCGCCCGGAGCAAGAGGCGCAGGCAAATTAGTTGCCGCAACATACATTACAATCGGCACACCATCGGGCAGCGGATCGCCGCCGTTGCAATCCTTCGTCAGCGCGAAACCGAGGTTTCCGAACTGAATCAAGGCCGGGATCGCAAAACTGGCTGTTGACATAAGCAACACAGCCAACGCAAGACATAGCATTCTGATCTTCATGTACCTTCTCCTTTGACAAAAATTTCCGACAATCCGAAACAAAATCTTGTTCATCGTGCTGATTACTTTTTAACCTTGGTGGTGGCTGTCTTTCCTGTCGGGGCAGGCGGAGCAACCATCTTTTGCGTCCCGCTCGAGGTGTTCTTGCCATCGGGAGCAGAAATCGTCTTCGTCGGCGCGCTGTCATCGCCACCGGGCATCGTCAGAGCCAAGCCGTTGGCGCGATACTGATAAGTCCAGTTCACACCGCGATGCTTGCTGAGGATGGTATAAGCATCACCGGGAGTGACACCCGTCATGGTGCCGCCCCAGCTTCCCGCTCCGGTGGTATTATAGTAGAAAGTTCCGCCCGTGTTCTGCGACACGATCTGATCGCTGTATGCGGCTCCGGGGTTGCCGCCCAAGAAACCGTCTTGCAGCAGATTCAGTTTGTTGCGGGCCACGTCGCGCGGATCCTTCCAGGAATACGGCGTGTACGATGCATTGGCCGGTGCGACCGGTCCGGTAATGGCAATGGCGGGAACGCTGGCGGCCGTGGTATCCGCTTCGCCGGCCAGAACCAGATAGCGGACAGCACCGCTTTTGTTCTGATACGTGTATGCCTGCGCGGGGCTCATGTAGCCTTTGGTCGCATCGGTATACAGGTTACCCTTAGGCGGGCACGACGGGCTGGGCCAACGGCAGTAAATGGCACCGTTACTCTTTTTGATAACGTTGTCGCACGTACTCGGCAGCGCGGTGCAGTTCGTTTGCGCGCCGACAATCATGTTGGGCATAATCGTGGTATCACCATAAACCGGTACGCCGCTGACCACGTTCCAGAACGTGAACGGCAGACCGAACGGCGTGTACCCAACACTGCATGTCTTCTTCACGTAGCCGACCTTGTTCGACGGGCCGGACTCGAGAGCGAAGCACGCGCTGACGAGCAGCAGGCAGACCATCACAGTAATGACCTTCTTCATCATCTTCCTCCTTGACACAAGGATTTCCAAAACAGAATCCTGTTTGCCAGACTCCTTAACTTGTTCTCATCCGATTGTATAATATGGGCTAAAGCCCGAGAACGCACCGAATGTTTGTGGATTTCCCCTACCCTATCGTTCCTTACAAGTGCAGTTAATATAGTTTTCGGCTGAGACCATTTTTTTCCGGATCGCAATTGACCCGGAAGATCGCGGTCAGACTCGAGTTCCTCTCGCAGCCGAGACCCATTTCCCCGTTTTTGTATGGGTCTGTATTACGGCAAATATTTGATTTATAAAAGCCTTGAGCATTAAGCGAGGATCATGCTCCCCACTATGCTTATAGCCAGTGTAGGATAAAGAAAAAATGACCGGTTGTCAAGGCTTTTCCAACATCCCGTAGAAATTTTCCAACATTCCCGTCAGAAGGGGAGGTCTTCGTCTTCTTCAAGGCGGGCTGGGGTTTCACTCTGGGTCGGTTGTGGTGCGGAAGTGCGGTTGGCATCAGAACCTTCCGCGCTGTCGCTGCGTCCGCCGAGCATGGTAAAGCGTTCCCCCACGATCTCGGTACGGTATCTTTGCCCGCCGCCTTGCGAATCCTCCCAGGACCGGGTCTGGAGGCGGCCTTCAATGTAGACCAGCTTGCCCTTTTTCAGGTACTCTCCGGCGATTTCGGCCTGCTTGCCCCAGAGGATGATGTTGTGCCATTCGGTCTGGGTTGTCCGCTTGCCTTCGGAGTCTTTGCGGTTCTCATCCGTGGCCAGAGGGAAGGAAGCCATCGCCATGCCGGACGGCGTATATTTGATTTCCGGGTCCTTCCCCAGTCTGCCCACTAATATAACCCGGTTGACGGTGCCTGACAAGATAATTCTCCTTTGCAATAAATTAATCTGCCGGTAACGTACTATGTAGAGGGACGATCAAACATCGAGGAAACAGGGACGGACGTGTTCCTCCTGGATTTTGGGGAGCGAAAAACCGCCAATAGAAGCAAGGCGAGGAGGACTCCGATCAGATCGGAAGCGAAATCGCGGATGTCGCACTTGCGGCCCGGAATGTAGCGCTGCAGAAGCTCGATTGCCGCTCCCACAATAAGAGATGCGGTGGATCCAAAAGCCATCGCGCTTCCGAGTGAAAATCGCGGCAGAACATGGATGGTTTTTACCCAGACTAAAGCTCCGATGGAAAATGCGGCGCCATGCAGGATTTTATCGCCGAATGTTTTCATCAGCCAGCTTTTATCCGCACCGGGGCTTAACGCGAGCGCAAACACCGCCGCGGTCCATAGCGCGGCTGTCGCAGGCCAGAAGTATCCGGAATGAAACGCAAAGCGTAGTGACTGTGGAGAATCGGTCAATGGCCGTATCCGCTGGAACTGCCGTGTTCACCCTGCTCTTCATCATCGCGATTCTCTATCGAGAGAAACGCCGCCGGCAGAGCCGCGACAACATCTCCGGCGACCAAAGACGCTTCTCCCAAATCTTCCACCGCCAGATCGGCGGCGCGGCCGTGCAGAAAAGCGCCGACCCACGCGGCGGCATGCGGAAGCAATCCTTGCGCGCGAAGCGAAGCAATGATTCCGGTCAGCACGTCACCCGATCCGGCCGTAGCCAAACCGGGATTCCCGGTATTATTAATGATGCCGAAGCCGTGAGCATCAAAACAAATCGTCGGCGCGCCTTTAAGCACGAGTGTGAGGCCATGTGTCTTCGCAAAATCGCGCGCGGCTACGGCGCGAGTGTAGAAGTCTTCGAACTTTTTCCCGGCCAAACGCTCGAATTCTCCCGGATGTGGAGTTAACACCGCATCATGCGGAAGAAGTTTCAGCAGACCGTGCGCGGCAATCAGATTCAGGCCGTCCGCATCTATGATAAACGGTTTTTTCGTGCCGGCAAAGAGCGATCCGAGAAAGAGTGCCGTGTCCGGATCCTGACCGAGACCGGGACCGACGGCGATTACATCCGCCCATTCCAGATACGGCTGCAATGTTTCGATGGCGGAAGAGATGACCGTACCGTTTGCGCTTTCCGGCAGACCGATGGTCATAATTTCGGGACGATAATCTGCGACTTCGGAGCGAATGCTTTCGGGCACGGCTACTTTCACAAGTCCCACACCCGTACGCAGAGCGGCCATGGCCACAAGGCGGGCCGCGCCGCTCATGCCGCGCGAACCGGCAATGACGAGCAGGTTTCCGAAATCCCCTTTGTGCGCATCGCGGGGGCGGGACGGGAGCAGATCGAAAATATCGTCTTCTTCGGGCAGAGCCAAGGGAGCCGCAGCAAGAATATCTTCGCATTCGGGAATGGAAATCGGAGATACAATTAAATCCCCGGTGTAATCGCAGCCCGGCGGCAGCAAGAGTCCACTCTTGGCGCATTGAAAAGTGACGGTGATGTCCGCGCGCACGGCCATGCCGGGAACATGTCCGGTGGAAGCATCCACGCCGGAGGGAACATCCACGGCAATCACTAAGCCGGGTGCATCGCAGATCGCTTCGATGACATCTTCATATACGCCTTCGGGCGCACGCACGGTGCCCGTGCCGAAGAGCGCATCCACGACCACATCGTAATCGGTCAAAGCCATGCTTGCCGTTTCTTCATTCCATGCGAGTGGTTCGATGCCGAGTGGTTCGAGCAGCTTGAAGTTAGTAAGGGCATCGCCCTTTAAATCTTTCTTTTCGCAGAGCAGAAAGACGTCCACGTCCGCGCCGCGCAGATGGAGATGGCGGGCCAGCGCAAAACCGTCGCCGCCGTTGTTGCCGGGACCACAGATCACGGCCACGGAGAGCATTTCGACGTCGTCGAATTCTTCTTCGATGACGTCGAGCACGCCGCGCGCGGCATTCTCCATTAATATCATGCCGGGAATGCCGATGTCTTTGATCGCGTACGCGTCAAGCGCGCGCATTTGGTCGGAAGTCAAGAGTGGGATCATGGAAGAATGGATGAAGGGTGAAGGATGAAAAAATCATCCCGGGATTAGTGACGTACAAATTAGATAGAAGATTCCGGGCAGATCAGGGGATCTGCCACGGCGACTCATCGGCTTGCGTGGCTGATGTCATTCGCTTTTTCCGGCGGGGCAAGCGATTCGCGTCCCTCGGTTTGGAAACTACTCGCCGCGGCGAATCCCCAGATTCGCCCGGCATTACGAAAGTATTTTTCCGCAATCGGTCCGGAACCCGTCTCGAAATAATCGCGGGCACTCGACCATGCGAAGTCCTGTTCGTTTTCTGACAGTCCCTTGCGGACAGGATTCGCATGGATGTACTTAACTTTCGTTGCTGCTGCATTCGTTCCCGGCACCGGAACATCATCATATCGGATTCGCCAGAGAGGCGCATCCGGATAACGTCGGGGGCGTAATTGGCGCGACGCATATTTCTTGAAATCTTGAATGAGCTTGGGAATGACATCACCTTCGCCGCGCTGAACCAACAATGCGTGGAGATGATCGGGCATCAACACATACGCCAGACATTCCACTTCGCGCTCGACAAGATAGTGCTGGAACGATCCTAAAATCGCCTTGCAATTCTCGGGATCGCGAAACCAGTTACCCCGCACTCGCGTTACCAGCGTTACGAAGTGTATGCTGTCGGCAAATGATAACCTTCGATGTCGGCGAAGCATCGGCTTTCAAGCGGGGCGAATCTGGGGATTCGCCGCCGCGATCAGAGGAACAACTGTTTCAGAGGATACCCTGTTGTTCAAGATGTTTCCGAAGAATGGGTGATAAAACAGCTGCACCATCTTGATAGCCTGGCATAGTTGTTATTAGAATAACATTTGCTGTCAAACAAAACATCTCAATCGATTCTTTTTCGATGTCAACATAACTTTGTGAAAAGAAATGCAAATATTTGTTGCGGATTTTTCTGATACTATCCAACTTGTTCCTTATATCTTCATCTATAAACTTGCTGTCGAATAATTTTTTTATGCGTTTCGCTTGGCCTAATTTCTCGAAATTAACACTGTTCTTTCTTTGGGATATATCACTGCAATTTCCTGACTCATTGCTATAAACCATATTTATGTCGAATATTAGAATTGCCACCATTTCAGCGACCATTCCACATAGTGATATCGTTCCAAGGCAGTTACCTAATATGTAACTGGCCTTAGCATGCCGGAGCGGCCAATAGAGACGATCCAAGATAATGTTTTCGTGAGGAACGAAAAACATATGGGGTGACTTGCGATCGATCTCTTGAAAACGTCTATAGACACTCTGAAGGTCATATGGAATTGTCGGTGTACAAAGAAACCTTAGAAGAGCATTTTTACCAGTGAATTGGTTTTCGGTTTCGCAGAACAGAACTTCTGGTTCAAGCGAAAATTGCCCAATCCAAGCAGGAATTAAACTATTATTAGACATCGTCTTGCCCTTGTTAGACACAAAACGAGGATAATCTCTGTCATGGTTCACGTTGAGATAAGTCAAACATCTATACGTACAACATAATGATGTTTTATTTCTGTTTCAGGCCAATTAATACAAAGGTTACACAACAGATAATAGTCCACGACCCAACTGATAATAACAACCGCTCTTTGTCTGGACGATAAAATCCCGTGTTACCACTTCGATAGTATGGATCCCATATTGTTCCCCACTTATCTTTGTCGGCATCACGAATATTCTCGCCGCGTCCAACTCTATATGCATTCAGTGGAACAATAATGAGCAGAAGTAATAACAAGCCTGTGGTGTAGATAAGCAGAATAATTTTCTGAATCTTAGTCATGGTGATCCACATTGTTCTAATAAGTGTGGCTTAGAAGATTCCGGGAGGGTCTGATGACCCTCCTCGGCGGAATCAATCATCCGGGTAAATCATCACCACGGCGGCGGCGGTGGTGCGGGTGTGAGTCAGACTCAGAGCCACGCGCATCGGATATTCGGAATAGGGGCCGCGAATATGCACCTGCGGTGCCTTGCCCTTGCCGATAATCACTTCCACATCTTTAAAGGCGAGAAACTGGCCGATGCCCACGCCCAGCGCTTTGGCCACGGCTTCCTTCGCCGCCCAGCGGGCGGCCAGACACTCTTCCGGTTTGGCACGACGTAAACACTCCTCGCGTTCGCGAGGAGTGAAAATCCTTTCGAGAAAGGCCGTGTCCGTAATTTTTTTACGGATGCGATCCACCTCGACCAAATCCATGCCGCAGGAAGGTAATATCGGTTTGGGAGCGGAGGGCGTAATCGGGAATCCCTGAATAGAAAAAAGTGCAACTACGCAGTGAACGCGAGCGGAACCGTCACAAAACACGTTCTATTTCATAAGCAGAAGTTTCTGCACGGAGTGGACATCGCCCGCTTCCAACACGGCGAAATAGTAGCCGGAGGGAGCAGATTCCGCATTCCATTGAACAACGTGCCGTCCGGCCTGCCTTCGAGCTTGAACTAAGGCGGCGGTTTCGCGTCCCAGAAGATCGAAAATCCGCAAGGTTACAAAATCTTCCTGCGCGATCTCGTAACTCAGAGTCGCGGACGGATTAAACGGATTGGGATAGGCGGGATACAGAACCGTACTCCGCGGAACAGCCGTCCGTTCCGGTGCAACGGAAGACGTCTGATCGAACCAGCGGGCTCCGATATCGGAAATCGTGCCGTCGGGATCACGCGGCCTTGCGGGATCGCCGGCATCAATGCAAGGCGATGCAAAACACAAGCTGTAACCGACATCCGCCGAATCGTCGAATAAAGGATTCTGATAGATGTTGGAGTAGACGTCGCAGGAATCGCCGTTGGGATTGAGCCGAACTCGCTGTCCGAATTGATAGGGAGGCGTCCATCCGCCCCAGTCGCCGCCGATATTTCCCGTCAGGCAACAGTAGCGGACATCCGCTCCGCTGTAGGGGAAAAAGATGCCCCGGCCGCAGGTATTATTGGCAATGATGCAGTTCTTGACGTGCATGTGGGCGCTGCCGTAAATCGCGCCGCCTTGCGAGGCCCGGTTTTCGATCAGCGTGCAGTTATAAATCCACTGCTCTCCGTTCTGCAGCAGGATCGCTCCACCCGGACCTTCCGCACCGGGTCGAATGGAGGAATTCTGGCCCAGAATGCAGCGATCCATAATCAAGCGGACATCCACCCGGCAGTCCAAAGCTCCGCCGCCGGTGGACGAATTGCCGTAAAACGACGTTCCGTTAAAAGTCAAATCGGCGGTGGTTCCGTAAATCGCTCCCCCCCAGATAGCCGCGATGTTTTTGGAAAATTCACAGTCATTCGCCAGCAGGGTGGACGCATCCACGGTCACCGCCCCGCCGTATAAAGCCATGTTGCAAACAAATGTTGAAGAAGTCAACGTCAGTCGGCTGCCGTTTCGCGCGCAAATGGCGCCGCCGCTGCCGATAAAGACTCCGTTCTGCCGGAAAATGCAGTCGGTAATCGTCAGATAACTGGAATTGCGCGCGAAAATGGCGGAACCCGACGTCGCTTGACACAAGTGAATCGTGCTGGAAATCAGGCGGACATCCGCCTGATCGCAGAGCAAGGCTCCTCCCAAGCCATAATCCAATTGGCCTAACGCGCGCCCGCCTTCGAAGACGCAATACTCAAACTCGCAGATTTCGGCCGGACGGATCAGGCGAATCCCTCCCCATCCTTCATGATTCAGCGAGGAGTCCGTGGAAAAAACCACGCTGTCTTCCATCGTTCCCCGCGCCCGAATCGAACCTTCGATCATCAGACGGAACGGCCCGGTAAAATAGACATGAACGCCCGGTTGAATCTCAAGATTTTCCGCAGAGGATACCCAAATATCACCGCGGACAACAAAGGGATTGCCGGAGGTGGTCCAGATTCCGGAGACACGGCCCGAATCCACGTAGGTGGTATCGGCAAAAACGAAATTAGAGCAGCCAAGCAAAACCAATACAGCCGCGAAGCCGATCGTCCGCATCCACCCTATCGGAAGGCGAATCCGACGGTGCAGAGCCGGGAGCACATGCGGGTGAGTCATCGAATGGATCTCATTTGTGTCATGGTGAACGTCATAACCGTTGCCTAACATCTATCGCTCGCGCGGCAGGCGCCGATCACCGCCGCGTCAACCGTCAGGAAGCCGGAGCCGCAAAAAATTCGGATTGGGAATCCCCCAATTCCAACCTGTCCAGCACTTGCAGAAGCTGGCTGATATCATCTATCTCGAAATCCGCGCCGCTTTTCGTGACGCCTTTCACGTCTCCATAGCGCGCAAACACCGTTTTTATGCCCAGTTGTTTGGCTCCGACCATGTCCCGCTCCGGCCAATCCCCGACCATGATTACCTCGCTGGGCTTCAAAGCCATGAGGTCGAGCGCGCGTTCAAAGGGCATGGGCGAAGGCTTGCGATGTCCGGTATCTTCAAAAGTAACGACCGGATCGAACGCATGGTGCAAATCGAGTTGGCACAGCCGAAGCCACGCGCTGAGGCGGGGGGCATCGCTGATCACCGCCAGCTTGAGTTTTCTGCGCAGCAGTTCCACCAATGTGCTGCGAACATGCGGGTAGGTTACCATCACCCCGCCGCGGGCCCGGCGGTAGGCCACCACCGCCGCCGCCAGCCATTTGAACTGTACCGAACCAAACCGCTGCTTGAGGAAGAGTTGAAAGATTTCCTGATGCTCGATGCCGACTTGCTCGTAGAGACCGCCGATCTCGCGAATCGCCGCTTCATGGTCAAGAGGCATCCCCGCATCAATCATGGCCATGACCGCCGCTTCGATGGATGCCCGTTTCATGCGCATGAAATCGAGCAAAGTGTTGTCAAGATCGAAGAGAATCCCGCGAATCATGAACCGCCTTTAAAACAAGTAGCCGCATTGAAACCCAGTTTAGGCCTGACCTTTAATTTACGACCAGATAGGCCGAAAAGCAACTCCTTCCCAAGAACTCGCGCAATAAGCTCTCCTTGCGCAATTTAAGCCGGATTGCGTTGACATTGGGCAAGGGGATTCGTATATTGATTCTTAATGCAACCCTTGATGAATAAATCATTTGTCCGAAAATCCGGGTGGATAATTCCGATCACGCTGGCATTGTTGCTGTGTGCCGGTTTGGTGTCGGAAGCGGCAAAAAAACGCTTTCCTGACCCGGTCGGATATTTAAGCGATTTTGCCGGAGTTGTGGAGCAGAGCCACTCCGGACAAATCACCGCGATCTGCCGGGAATTGGACGAAAAAACCGGTGTCCAGATCGGCGTAGCCGTTTTCAAAGATATGGGGGGAGACGAAATTGACGGATTCACGTCAAGACTGTTCGAGCAATGGATGCCGGGACAAAAAGGCGTGGATAATGGAATCCTGATTGTGGATGCCGTGGACGAACGGAAAATCCGGATCGAAATCGGGTACGGGCTGGAATCCATTATTACGGACGCGATGTCGGGACGGATTCGCCGCGACGTGATGACACCTCTGCTGTCCAAGGGAAAACGGGGCGAAGCCTATCTGGCCGGAGTGGCCAGCCTCGCGAGTATTGTTGCGAAAAACGAGAATGTACAGCTCGAATCTTTATCGGGAATTACTATACCGCAAGTCTCCGGGAAAAAGGGCAAGCGTTTGGGTTCGGTCTTAGCCCCGTTTTTCATGCTCCTCGTGCTGGGCGCGATTATGCTTTCCCAACGGAGACGCGGCTTCCGCGATGACAACCGTTGGGGCGGCGGCCCGTGGATTGGCGGAGGAGGTTTCGGCGGATTTGGAGGAGGGGGCGGCGGCGGGTTCGGAGGTTTCGGCGGCGGCATGTCCGGCGGAGGCGGCAGCAGCGGAGGATACTGAAGGAAATGCTGAAAGCGGAAAGCGGAAAAGAAGATTTGAAGAAGGATGGCTATGAAAATAAATCTTGAAGAGATTGCCAAGCAGGCACAAGACGCTCTCGGTGAGAATCTCGTGTCCATCGTGCTCTACGGATCGCAGGCGCGGGGCGACGCTTCGGACAAGAGCGACGTCAACCTGTTCTTTATCGTGCAGGAGCACGCACCGGAAAATCTGCAGCCGCTCTTGAAATTGCTGCCGGAGTGGATGAAGCAGGGAGTGACCGCTCCCGTGATTTTCCGCGAAGATCAGGTGCCCCGCAGTCTGGATACGTTTGCCATTGAGTTTGCGGACATCGCCGCGGCCAGACGAGTGCTTTACGGAGACGATCCGTTTACGGGATTCACTCCCGATTGGGAAACCGTCCGCAAGGAACTGGAGCGGGAAGCCCGGCAAAAACGGATTGCTTTAACCCGCCGCTGGCTGGCCGCGGGCGGCCATGCGAAATACTATCCGCAAATTTTCGCCGACATGGTGCCGGGACACCTGACCCTTCTCCGCTGCACACTGCTCTATCAGAAACATATTCTGGAACCGACCACACTGGAGGCGGCACTATCCGAATTAGGCCGCCGCGAAAGCTGGTTTAAGAGTGATGTGTGGCGGAAGCTGCTTGACTCGGCAAAGGGAAAGAGCAAAATTCCGGCGGCGGAACTCGACGGGCTGATGAAAGAATATCTCGATCAGGCCATTGCCTTGGTTGAGGCTCTGGACCGGGGAATGTGAAGAAAGACTTGAAATCTGAGACTTGAGACTTGAAAAAGCGGCGGCCATTCGGCTGCCTCTTTTTTTGCCCAAAAAGCGAGATTTGAATCGTAATTTTTTCGACAAAGTTTGAACTCCGGTCGGCGGTTGCCGAAAAAGCCCTTCTGGGGCTTTTTTACTCTCAAGCTGAGCGAAAACAAAGGTGACCCTTTGCGGCAAAAGTTGCCTCAATGCTCTCATTTTCCTTCAACTTTCACATTTAAGTTACTGAGAATTCTATATGGCATTTGGCTTGCATCGTTCAAGTACGGAAATTATCTCCTATCTACATGATGCAAAAGCTTAACATACTGATTTTACTGGCAATTACGACAATTGCACAAGCCCAAACATGGCCTTCCGGGGCAATTTCCGACCCCGAAGCCGGTTTACCATGTCCTCCTCCCGGTCAACTTTCCATCCGGGCCATGGGAATCATGCTGAGCGGCAACTCGTTCACGGACAACCGGACGAGACTGAGTGTGGGGTTGGGTTTGGGCCGGGGTTTGGGAATCTCGCTGGCGGGATCGAACCGCGACCTGTCCGGTCAGGGAGCGTTTCAGCGCGGGATTGAAGATGCCCGGCTGGGATTTTCCTACTGGCCGACCGTCATGCCGCAAATGTCTTTGGGGATCAATGCCAACTTCATCGTGCCGACCGGATTCCGCAAGCAGGAAACCTACTACGATGCGGTAACGGATTCCATGCGCACACTGCCGTCGTTCAGCCTGAAGCAGACCGCCGGAGAAATTTACTCCGGATTGACCTGGTCGCTGGGACCCTCGGCGGAAGTCAACGGCTTTATAGGCTATTTCTGCACTTCAGATAAAACGGAGCAGGCTTTCCGCTGGGGATTGGGAGCCTTGATCGCACCGTTCGGGCCGCGCTATGCGATGGAACTCGGCTACGGACAATCGCTGACCCGCACGGGAGTGTTTCCGAACACGGAAACGTTGTCAGCGGCGCTGGCTATAAAAGTGGGTCGCGGTTTTTCGATTGTGCCGGGCGTGTGGAGCGATCTGGAAGCCGAGCCGATTTACGGCGGATCTTTAGGATTGCGGTTTACCGCTCCGGTGGCAATCCGGACTCCCAAAGAAAGCCACATTCAGGCGGCGGCAAAACCGGAGGCGGAACCGCTGGGAGGAACGGTGCTGGTTGCCACACCGCTTTCCAATATCATTCTGGCGGACGGTGTGGAGCTCTGGCAAAGCATCCAACAAGAAGTCAACCAGACCTTTGCTCAAGTTATCCCGCTCACCACTCTGGATGTTCCCGGTCTTCCGTTCAGCGATCAGAATGCCGAAACGATCATGCGATCCGTGCGCGCCTTGGCGCAGGCTCATCCGGAAGCCGATTGGCTGTTGTTCGCGCGTGTGGAACGGGAGGATGTCTCGCGGCGAAGCGGTATGCGGATTCCCTTGTTGTTGAATCAAAGCAATTGGTCGGCGGAATGCCGGATGCGGGTACAGCTTGTGAATCTGCGCGATCAACACGTGCGGTATTCCGAGATTATTTCGGCTCAAGCCATGCGGCGGGAAAAACCGCTCCTTTCCGGATCGGATCAGGAAGTGCTGAGTATCAGTGAAAGCCGCAATCTTACTTTTGAAGCTTATCGCGAGGCCGGGCGGATCATCGCCCGCGAACTCAGTTATGCGCCATAGCCTGTTCTCGCTTTTATTCATTGCTCTTATTATTGGCGGCTGTACGACCAATGACGACGGCAACGGCCCGGTGCAGCCCGTGGGCCAATTGAATCTTTCGGTGGAAGCGCAGCCTCCGACCATTCGCGCCGACGGCATCAGCCGGTTAGTCATTTTTGTGGAGATGCGTCAGGGAGAGCAAGCCGTCAATGACTCAACACAAATCATTTTATTGAACAGCATCGGCACGTTGCAGCAAGGCATCATTTATACAAGCGGCGGAGTCGCGCTCGACACGCTGAAATCGGATACAACCGCAGGTTCCGGCTGGATCATTGCGTATTCGCAGGGACTTCGGGATTCAGTAGAAATCATGTTCACGGCATTGGATTGATGATATGACCAAACATCATGCCCCACTTCTGTTACTCGGATTGCTTCTAACCGGCACTCTCCTTTTAAGCTGCGGCAGCGGCGGATCGAGCGGTCCTGCGGGTCCTATCGGCCCGGGCGAACTGACCGTTTATTACTGCCGGGTGATTGAACGGGAGAGCGAAATTCACGTGGAGTGGGCGGCGGATGCTGCCACCCGCGGCGAGATCCGCTACGGCCGCACCAGTTTCACGAATCTGGTCAATATTCCGGCGCGGCTGGACACGCACGACGTGGTTTTATCGGGTTTGGATTTCAACACCCGCTACATTTACCGGGTAAACATTTTCGACAGTCTGGATCGCTCCGCGGAATTCACGGGCGATTTTACAACTCCGGTGAAATCCACTCCCGAACCGATCATCAGCGGATTGACCGTCAGTTCGATTACGGAAACGTCGGCGCGGATCAACTGGCGGACGGACGAACCGGCTACGACTATCCTTTATTACGGAGTGACGACGCTCAGCGATTCCGTGACGAAAGACAGTTTTGCGCTTCAACACGAAGTGATCTTAACGGATTTGATTCCTTCGACATCCTATCGCATCCGGCCGGAGGCGGTGGACAGCACAAATCTGCGCGGTTTCGGCCGCGACTCGCTGTTCACGACCGCGACCCGCATGACCGTGTCGTTCCCCGATACGACCATCGGCATCGGCGACACCGTGCGCCTGCCGATCTGGATTACGAACGCTCAGGATTTAGCCGCTCTGCGATTGGGAATTTCGTTCACCAGCGGCACGGTGGAAGTCGTCGCGGTGGATGAAGGACCTTTCTATACCAATAACGGCGGCTTTATCATTTTCAGCAATATTCGGAACAGCGAAGGATTTTTTGTCGCCGATCTGACGTGGACGATTCAGTATCAGGGCAATCAAAGAATCGGCACGGCGGCGGACGGCAGCGGCATCGTGGCTTACGCCCGGCTGCGGGGCGTGGATAGCGGGCCGGTCGAAGCGCGGTTCAGAGCGGACAGCACGTTCGGTTTGGACGTCTTCGCTCAAACGCGGGCTTGCAGTCTGCGGGCCGGAGTGATCGAGGTGCAGCCATGACGCTCTTTTCAACAAGACAAAACGAGAATATTCACATAGACCGGGGAATCCGCACGATTCCTCATTACCGGAGATCAGCCATGAGTCTTCGTCATCGCCCGTGGGTAGTCCTGGCGGTGTTTGTGCTGCTGGCCGCAACGTGGGCCGGAGCCACCCCCACCTACCGCTCGTTCATCGAATGGAACGGGCCGTACTATCACGTACGCCACGCATTGAACACGGATAGCAGCGCCTATCTCAGCTATCTGGTCAATAATCCTCTTCCGCTGTACGGATCACCGTTCTCTTCACCGACAGCGGTGGAGACATACGGATCCGTCATTTCCCCCACGGTATTTGTAGTAGACCACGACCACCGTCGCGTGCAGGTATTCAACGCGAACGCCAACTGGAAGGTGGAAGCTTTAGGCTACAGCACAACACCCGTGCAGGGATATTTCGGCACCCGCAGCATCAAGTGCAGCTACGGTCAGGTGTTGCCGAGCAGCGAACGCATTCACATCAACGGCAAGCCTTTCACGCGGGTCAGCTCACTTACCGGCTATACGGCCATTGACTCGGTATATACCATCGTCTACGACGGTGTGCCGAATACCGGCGGCGTGGCTACACTGCCCAGCGGCTGGAATCTCGGGCCGTTCGATTCGGTACGTGTGGAATATTCATACGCGACCCCTCCGGGCACCGCGGGATTAGGCGACATTGACTATGTGCTGTATCAATCCACGCCGACCGATATTCCCCTGCAGCTCAACGAAGCCACATCCGCGACCGATCCGGCCATGACCGATCTGACTTCGATTGCCATTAACGGATCAGTGCGGCCGGGCACGGCGCTGGATATCTATCTGGTAAATGGCTTGCCGGGCGGCGGCGGAACACTGGCTTCGTACAATCTGACGGCAACGGGCGGTGGCGGCGCGTTTATTCACGTGGACACCTACCCCGGCTATCTGGAGCGTCCGTACGACGTGGAAATCGCCGACAACGGAACCAATGTGGCGGGCGCGGTGGCCGAAGGCTTGCCGACCGGCTGCAGCAACGCCGTCTTGGCAGAGGCGATTATCAACGAGAATACGTATCTCGGCCATGATTACCGAATCGCTTTTAGCTTCGACACCGCCAGCACCATGAATCAGGCGGAGGCCCCGGCCAATATGGAATCGGATTTGGTTTTCGATCCGGTTTCCGGACGGCTGCACATGGTATTCTGCCGCGACGATGCGACGCAGGGAACCGCTTACAGCTATAGCGACAATTTCGGACGGACGTGGTCGGCAGCCATTACGATTTCTCCCGTGGCTCTGGTCGGCGCGCATGACCGTCCGCGCATCGCCGTACGCAGCACGGGCGAAGTCCACGTGGTTTACGAAGCGATCAACGGTTCGGGCGACCGCCATATTTATCATACGTTTTCCTCGGACGGTTCAAGCTGGGCGACCACGACCGAATTGACAACGGCTTTAACGCCTGCGATGGTAACGGAAAACCGTTACGCCAATTTGCTGGTGGATCCGGTCACGGACAATATTCATTTAGTGTGGGCTGGTGACGACGACGTCTACCACCGCGTATTCACGACCTCTTGGGGCGGCACGACTTTGGCCGCTT
>Ga0105104_10000240_pt1 | contig 42065 bp, 31 predicted proteins | sample PPLLaktember2015_3_FD_87034 | JGI IMG/M metagenome (GOLD analysis project Ga0105104, IMG submission 87034) | Freshwater sediment microbial communities from Prairie Pothole Lake near Jamestown, North Dakota, USA - PPLs Lake P7 Core (6) Depth... | ecosystem: Environmental > Aquatic > Freshwater >... | reverse complement strand
GCCGGGCGCCCTCTTCGGGCAGGCCCGCGCCCAGCGCAGCGATGCGCTCGCCAACCACGCCCACGTCCGCGCGTTGGATGCCCTGCCCGGTTACCACCAGGCCATTTTTGACCAGCAAGTCACAGGAATCCTGCATTTTTGTTGTCTCCTATTTGCAATTGTGCGCCATTCCACTACTACTCATCCTTCATCTGCTCCCCTTACATTTCCGGCTCATCGTACCAATCCGCACTCAGATCTTTCTATGTTGGATTGGATGCCTCAATCAAAGCGGCCTTCTTGGCCCGTAAGCACCCTATGATCTGCTTTTCCCGGATAATTGCCTGCTCTATCCCGTTAGTTTCTTCGTAGTACACCAGGCAGTTGACATTGTATTTCTGCGTAAACCCAGGGATTATTTTTTGTTTGTGCTGGTACACGCCTTTCCAGATTGTTAGTCACCTCTATGTAGAGGGTTCGAGAAAGACTGGCGAGGAGGTAGACGGAGTAGGTATGCATGCGCTGATAGATTTTAGATTGACGTAGAGATCCTTCACTCCGTTCAGGATGATATGGATAGGCATGTCATCCTGAGGGAGCGTTCTTTGCGACCGACCCAGCACCTGCGGCCGAAGGTGCGGCCGGGCCGTCCACCCTCTGGCTCAAAGGCCAGCCCAGTGCCCCTACTCGGAAGCCACATTTGTCTTCCGGAGGGTCGGCCGAAGGTGGTGGGTCACTTCGTTATTGGAATTACGCGAAGACCCTCACCCTACCCTCTCCCAGGGGGCGAGGGTTAGGGCGCCTTCCCCAGCGCTTTGAGCACCCGCTCGGGGGTGATGGGCAGTTCGAAGATGCGCACCCCGATCGCATTGGCTACCGCATTGGCCACCGCCGGGGGCGCCGGGGTAAAGGCCGGTTCGCCGATGCCTTTGGCGCCAAATGGGCCTACCCCGCTGCCTGACTCGAGGATGATCGTCTGGGTGGCGGGGAAATCGCAGCTGGTGGGGATCAGGTATTCCGACAGCGATCCGGCCCGGATGCGCCCATCCACCACGCTCAGATCCTCGGTCAGTGCGTAACCCATCCCCTGCGAGCTCCCGCCCTGGATCTGGCCTTCGACCGCACCCGGGTTGATCGCCCGCCCAACATCGTGGCACGCGACCGCTTTGAGCACGCTCACCTCGCCTGTCTCAGTATCCACCGCAACTTCCACAGCCTGGGCGCCAAAGGTAAAGTCGGGCCAGATGCGCCCCTGGCCGGTTTCCGGGTCGATCGGGTCGGTAAAGGGCGCTTTGAACATAGCCAGGTTGGCCAACGGAAGCCCTTCCGCGGCGCACACCGTGATCAGGTCTTTCAAGTTGAGCGCCTGGCCCGGATCGCTTTTTACCAGCGCCTTACCGTCCGCCAGGTCCAGGTTCTGCGGGTCTTCCTCGAAATACTTCGAAGCGCGCTCCAGGAGCGTTTTGCGGATGGTATTGGCGGCCTGCAGGGTGGCATTCCCCGACATATACAACTGCCGGGTGGCGGTCGAGGTCCCGGAGAGGGGTGTTGTGGCCGAGTCGGTATGGTAGATGGTGATGCTGTGCATGGGAACGCCCAGCACCTCGCTGACGATCTGGCACAGCGCCGAGACCTGCCCGGCACCCAGGTCGGGTACGCCCGCACGGATGGTGGCCGTACCGTCCATCTCCAGACCCACCCAGGCCTGAGACGTATCGTGCAGCCAGGTGATGCGGCCGTAGCTCTGCATATAAGAGGCAAAGCCCTGGCCCACCTTTATAGGTCCCTGGTCCGGGGCCGGCTCGCCCAGGGCTTCCAGCACGCGCGTAGCAGTTTCTTCCAGCCAGGCTTCGCTGGTGATCTCCTGCCCATGCGCGGTGCAGTCGCCTTTGCGCAGGTAGTTGATCCGCCGGACCTCCAGCGGGTCCAGATCCAGGGCTTTGGCGATCTCATCCATCTGCTGCTCGTAGGCGCAGCACACCTGGGGTGCGCCAAACCCGCGGAAGGCGCTGGTAAAGGGGGTGTTGGTAGCCACAGACAGCGCGTCGACCGAGACGTTATCAATGCGGTATGGGCCGGTCGCCATCCCGGTCGAATAGAGCAGCACATACGGACTCAGGAAAACATACGCACCCGAATTGGATACCATCTCGATTTCTGCGGCGACGATGCGCCCGTCCCGCATGACACCCGTGCGGTGTTTGATCACGTACGGGTGGCGTTTGGAGTGCGCCAGGATCGACTCCTCGCGGGTGTAGACCAGCTTGACCGGTTTCCTTGTGGCTTTAGCCAGCAGCCCCAGGAAAATCTCGACCGTGATATCCTCTTTCCCGCCGAACCCACCCCCCACCATGGTACCCTGGATGCGCAGCCTGTTCTGCGGCACGCCCACTGCCAGGGAGATCGAGCGGAAGTGCTCGACCACCTGGGTGCACACGCGGATGTTGATCACCCCGCGCTCGTCGATCCAGGAGACGCCCGCCTCGGGTTCCAGGTAAGCATGCTCCTGGTAAGGCGCCTGAAAGGTGTTCTCCAGCACCAGGTCGGCCGTACGCATGGCGGCCCGAACGTCGCCTTTGCGGATCTTCCAGCGCGCGACGACATTATCTGGCGCGTGCAGGATGGGCGCCCCCGGCTGCATCGCCTCAAAAGGATCGTATACCGCCGGCAGCGCTTCGTATTCGATCTCGATCAGCTGCAGCGCTTTTTCCGCCAGGTCCAGGGTTTCCGCTGCGACCAACGCGATGGGCTCGCCGATATAGCGCACCACCTCGCCGGCCAGCACCTGAGCGTCCGAACCCGAGCGCCGCTTCTGGCCGGTCTGCCCGGGCATGTCGGTGACCAGGATCGACTGGGGGAGGTCTTTGGCGGTCAAGACGCACGCCACTCCCGCCAGCGCAGCGGCTTTGCTGGTATCCAGGCGCGTGATGCGCCCGTGCGGGAGGCTGCTGCGCAAAACCCGGGCATACAGCATGTTCGGCAGCGAGAAATCACCGGCATAGACGGTCGCGCCTACGGTCTTGCTGAGCGCGTCCACCCGCCGCAAGGGTTTGCCCACTTGTTTCAACTCGGGTAAATTAACCGGGGGAAGAGGTTTGGCTGTATATTTCATATCATCCTCCTCAGACCGTTTCGGCTGCGGCCAGTTTCTCGGCCGCCGCGCGCACTGCTTCGACGATCTGCCCGTACCCTGTGCAGCGGCACAGGTTCCCGGACAGCGCGACGCGGATCTCCTCTTCACTCGGGTGGGGTATTTCGTCCAGCAGCGCCTTGGTGGCGACCACCATCCCGGGCGTGCAGTAGCCGCACTGCGCACCGCCCAGGTCGGCAAACGCCTCCTGGATCGGGTGAGGATGCTCCAGGCTTCCCAGCCCGGCCGCGGTGACAATCTCCGCGCCGTGCGCCTGGACGGCCAGCATCAGGCAGCTGTTGACGGCTTTCCCATTCATCAGGACCGCGCAGGCCCCGCAGTCGCCTTTTTCACAGCCGTTCTTGACGTCCACATACCCCAGGTGCTCGCGGAGCGCCTGGAGCAGGGTCACGTTGGGGTCGATCAGCAGGCGGTGGCGGCGGCCGTTGACTGTCAGGCTGATCACTTCAGGCTCCATTTTTTCCCTCCATCCGAGGCGTGCTTTCCATGCTCTGGCGCAGCAGCCTCGCCACCAGCGTCTCGACCATCTGCTTGCGGTACCAGGCCGAGGCGCGCAGGTCGGAAATCGGTTGGACCGCCTCAGCGGACAGCCGGGCAGCCTGGCGGATCGTTTCCTCGCTGAGCGGCTTTCCTTGCAGCGCCGCTTCGGCCGCTTTGGTTCTGACCGGCCGCGGGGCCACCGAACCCAGGGCAATCCGGGCTCGAACGCACACCCCCTTTTCATCCATCTCGACCGCCGTGGCGGCGCTGACCACTGAAATAGCATCCGCCTTTCTCAGGCCAAGTTTGTAATAGCCAAAGCGCGTCCCGTCCGCGGGGACCGGCCAGCGCACCGCAACCAGCAGCTCCTCCGGGCGCAGGACAGTCTTTCGCACTCCCACAAAAAACTCATCCAGCGAGACCCAACGGCTGCCCGCCTGGCTGGCCAGCTGGACCTCGGCATCCAGCGCCAGCAGCGGAGGAGCTGTATCCGCGGCAGGCGATGCATCTACCAGGTTCCCGGCCAGGCTGGCCCGGTTGCGCACCAACGGGCTGGCAAACACGCCGGCCGCATCGCGCAGCGAGGGTGCGTACGCATAGACCAGCTCCGAGCCGAGCAGCTCGGCAATACTGATCCCGCCCCCAACGCTGACGTGCCCGTCCTCGCGCCGGATCCCTTTTAGCTCGCTCAAGCCTTCCAGATTGAGCACCACCCTGGGCCGCTGGCGCCCGCCGCGCAGGTCGACCACCAGGTTGGTCCCCCCCGAGATCGGGTGGATCTGCGGCGCGACTTCGGCCATCATCCGCAGCGCTCCCGCCAGCGATTGCGGGCGCCAGAACTCAAATTCAGGCATCATAAGTGTCTCCTAGATAAACCTTTGTACACGAAGGATCACGAAAAACCCTCACCCTGACCCTCTCCCAGAGGGAGAGGGAAATTTGGAAAATTTTTATTCGTGGTCTTTCGAGTCCTGTGTGGATTCATTTTTTCCCTGACCATGTTGCCGCAGGCTCGATTGATATCATCGACTTTGTAGGTCATGTCTCTATCCCTCGAGGCAAGAATAGCCAGGCTGCGAACAGGCAACTCAAAAAGAGCGGAAGAACCGGTTCCAACTTTGGAACGCGGTCTCTTGCCTGTCTACCTACCAACCGTCTCAACCGATAAGGTGCTTACCGTTATGATTTCTGGATGGCGGTGCTCGTATTACAGTTGAACTATATAAAGGGAAGTAGCGCTGGTTTGCTACTTAGATTGTAAAAACTTTGTCGCTAAAAATCAATATCCTTTAATTAATGTCGGAAATCGACAAAGATAACGGCAGGTGCCAGGCACTTTTCAAGTGCCTGGCACCTGCCGTTGTTTAATTTTCGCTCTCGGCCGCCTTGAGCACCGCTCGGACGATGCTGGCATATCCGGTACAGCGGCAGCGGTTGCCTTTCAGGTACTCGCGCACTTCCTCTTCGCTGGGCTGCGGGATTTCGTTGAGCAGGCTGCGCGCTGTGATGAGGAAACCGGGTGTGCAGTACCCGCACTGGAAGGCCGCCTCGTCGATAAAAGCCTGCTGGACCGGGTCTGCTTCTCCATCATTCCTTTGCAGCCCCTCGATCGTGGTGATCTCTTTACCGGCCGCGCTGACAGCCAGGGTCAGGCACGACAGGGCCGGTTTGCCGTCGATCAGCACCGAACAGGCGCCGCATTCGCCTACCCCACAGCCGTATTTCGCCCCGGTCAATTCCAGCCGCTCGCGCAGCACGTTGAGCAGCAGCTCGTTGGCAGCCACCCACAGGCGCATCTTACGCCCGTTGAGGGTATATTCGACCTCTTTGCGCTCTGGGCCGATCAGGTTATGCACGGCGGGCAGGGTTTTGTGGCCGTTGGAAGGCAGAGACGGGAAGGGCCGCGGCTGGCTGGAAGCGGCCTGCTCCCACAACATACAAAATGTATCCCGGAACATCACGCTGGCAATCTGCTTGCGGTACCAGGCGGTGGAGCGGATATCGTCGATCGGGGAGATCTCACTGGCGGCAGCCCGACCGGCTTGTGCCAGCAGCTCCGGAGTATAGGTCTTTCCGGACAGGAGGGCCTGGGTGTGGGTCAGGGTGAGCGGGATCGGGGCGACCGATCCCATCGCCGCCCGGCATTCAACGATCTGCTCGCTATCGCGCACCAGCAGCACCGCCAGGCTGGCCTTGGCCAGGTCCGCGGCCACGCGCGAGACCTTGACGAACTGGCTGATCGAACCTTCCGGAGGACGCGGCAGAAAGATCGCGCGCAGGATTTCATTGGGCTCCAGGACTGTTTTCCCTGGACCCCGGTAAAACTCGGCGATCGGGATGCGCCGGGCGCCCTGCGGTCCCACCACTTCCAGCACCGCTCCGTAGATCAACAGCGCGGGAATGGTATCCGAAGCGGGTGAGCCGTTGCACACATTCCCACCGATGGTCCCCATCATCTGGATCTGCGTGCTGCCAAATGAGGCGCAGGCGCTGGCCAGGGCCGGGTAAACCGCCTGGACCAGGGGATGCTCGTACAACGAGCGAATGGTAGCGCGCGCGCCAATCGCCAGGGTATCATCGTCTCTCAGGTATTCGACCGCGTCCAACCCGGGAATCTTGTCCAGGCTGACCAGGGCCGTGGGCGTTTCGCGTTCCATTTTCATCAGTACCAGCAGGTGCGTCCCGCCTGCCACCACGCGCGCTCCTATCCCACATTTTTTCAGCCTGCCGATCGCCTCTTCAAGGCTGACCGGCTCGAAATAATCAAAGTTCTGCACCAGGATGTGCGAATTGGTCATCTGGTTCTCGTGTACGTGTCGTTCCGTCATTGAGAACGCTCCTCTCCGGCAGCCAGCAGCGTGTCATCCGGCTGTTCGCCTTGGGTGGTGTTTTGTTCGTGGAGGGCCCGCAGGATCTTCTCCGGGGTAATCGGCAGCTCGTGGAAGCGCACGCCCGTGGCGTTGTGGATGGCATTGGCATACGCCGCGGCGACCGGGTTGATCGCCGCTTCGCCGATCCCCTTTGCCCCCAACGGCCCGGTAGGCTCGTAGGTATCGGCAAAATGAACGCTCAGGTTCTCCAGGGTGGGCATCTCCATCACCCCGGGGGTCTTGGCGTCGATCCAGTAACCGCGCGAGAGCAGCTGGCCGTTTTCGTCCCAATCGTTGCCCTCGTAGATCGCCATTCCAGAACCCCGCGAGAGCCCGCCCTCCATCTGACCGGCGGCCAGGTCCGGGTTGACCACCGTGCCGCAGTCACTGCCCATCACCGCCCGCAGCGTGCGCGTGATCCCTGTCCAGGTATCCACCTCAATTTCCACGAAAACTGTCACGTAAGCCGGAGGACAGTTGGTCGGCCGGTAGCTGTCCACCGCCGCGATCGTTTTCCAGCTTTCCGTCCAGCAGCGCGCGGCGACCTCTTTGACGGTCATCTTTTTGTCCGGGATTGCCGGAGAAAAGATCACTCCCTGGCCCTTTTCCGGGTCCAGCCTGACCTGCAGGCCATCCGGCATAACGTTTAAATAGCGCGCGGCGGTTTCGACCAGCTCTCGCTTGACCTTTTCGGCCACCCGCACTGCCGCACCGCAGCCCGCGTACACACCCCGCGTCGCGTGAGTGCAGACATCATAAACGGTCGTAAAGGTATCCGTGGGGACCACATTTACCTTATCCAGCGGCACGCACAGCGTATCCGCCACCAGCTTGGCCATGGCTTCCAGGGTGCCACCCCCATGATCGACCACAGCCGAGACGACATCCACCGAGCCGTCCTGATTGACCTTGACCAGCGCGCCGGAGAAGTCGATCACATCTCCCGGTTGGGGCGCGCCCGCGCTGGAGGTATGGAAGCCGCGCGCCAGTCCAATCCCGCGCCGGTAGCGCCCCGTCTTCGCGGAAGGCAGCTGCCGTTTGTCCCAGCCAATGGCCTCTGCGCCTCTTCCCAGCAGCTCGGGGACACCGTCGCTCCAGATAATCGAGCGCACCATCGGTCCCTGGCCCCAGAAGGTCATCCCCAACCCGACGTAATTCTTCAGACGCAGCGCCAGCGGGTCCATCGCGAGCTTTTCCGCCAGCTCTTCGATCAGGCTCTCGGTAGCAAAGGTTACCTGCGGGTTGCCAAACCCCTGCATGGCGCAGGAGGGCGCTTTGTTGGTATAGACTGCGGTGCCTTGGTAGCGTACGTTGGGGAAGCGGTACAGCGAGACCAGCCACCCAATGCACACCCCCAGGTAGGAGTACCCCTGGACGATGTGCGCGCCGATGTCGGCGACCAGGCTCATTTCCACGGCGGTTAGCGACCCGTCTTTCTTCGCGCCCATCTTCAGATGGATCTTGGACGGGTAGCGCGTGTGGTCGTGCATGTCCTCTTCGCGGGTCAGGATCATCTTGACCGGTTTACGCGCCTTGAGCGCCAGCGCCACCCCGATCGGCACCACCGAATTCATCTGGATCGATGAGCCGAAGCTGCCCCCGATAGCCAGGCGCTTGACATTCACCTTGGACAGCGGGATACCAAAGATCTCTCCCAGCACGATGCGCGTGTTGTGGATCGATTGGGCGGTCGCCCACACCGTGATGCCACCGTCGGCTTCGGGCTTGCACACCACTGCCTTGGGTTCCATCTGTGCGTGGTAGACCTTCTGCGTTTCGAAGTCGCCTTCCACGATGACATCCGCCTGCGCGAAACCCTGGTCCACATCACCCTCATTGACGCCGCGCGTGCAGGCAATGTTGTTTTGGATGGCAATTTCCTGTTCGCCATACATCACGGTTTCGTAGAGCGGTGCGGTCCCCGGCTGCATGGCCCGGAGCGGGTCCAGCACGACTTCCAGCGGCTCGTATTCGACACGCACTGCCCGGGCGGCTTTTTCCGCCAGCTCCTCGGTCTCGGCGGCAACCGCAGCGACCGGCTCACCCAGGCGGCGCGCCTTATCCGCCAGGACGTAATGGTCCTTGTGCAGCGCCCACGGTACAGTAATGATGCGCTCGTTGTAGCGCACCTGGGGGATATCCGCGAAGGTCAGCACCACCGCTCCCATGGCCTCCGCCGCGGAAGTGTCGATGCTCTTGATGCGCGCGTGCGCATAAGGCGAGCATACCGCCCGGCCGACCAGCATGTGCGGCAGGCGGATGTCGACCGTATACTGCTCCTGCCCGGTCACGCGCGCCATGCCATCCTTGCGCGGGGTAGCTTTCCCGACAACATGCAATTCTTTCGACTGCATACCCTTTTCTCCCATCTGCTTCTCCTTGGGTCAGGCTTTCCCCAGGATCAAGGCCATCAGCGCCATACGCACGTACACCCCATTCCCCGCCTGGCGGAAATAAGCTGCCCCCGAAAGATCGTCCACCGCGGTTTCGATCTCGTTGACCCGTGGGAGGGGATGCATCACCGTAACGCGCGGGTTGCTGCAATCCACGAGCTCGCGAGACAGGATATAACTGTTCTTCAACCGTTCGTATTCAGCCGGATCCGCGAAGCGTTCCTTCTGGATGCGCGTCATGTACAGGACGTCCGCCACTTTGAGGGCAGCCGCCAGGTCAGATGTCTCCTCGACCGTGACCCCCAGCCCGCGCAGTCGTTCGGTAATTTCGACCGGCATGCGCAGAGCATCAGGGGCCACAAACACCAACCGCATCTTGAAGTGTTTGTAGATCTCGACCCCAGAGTGGACCGTGCGTCCATTCTTCAGGTCTCCGCACAGCACCAGGGTTTTCCCCTCCAGGCTGCCCAGCTCGGTTTGCATGGTAAACAGGTCGAGCAGCGCCTGGGTCGGGTGCTGGCCGGCTCCATCCCCGCCGTTTAACACCGGCGCTTTGGCTGCATCCGCCGCGACCCTGGCTGCTCCGATGGTGGGGTGGCGCATGGCAATGATGTCGGCGTACTGGTCAACGGTGCGGATGGTATCCACCAGAGTTTCACCCTTGCTCACCGATGTCGATTCGGCCGAAGAGAAACCGATCACGCTCCCACCCAGGCGATGCATGGCCGTTTCGAATGAAAGCCGGGTGCGGGTGCTGGGCTCGAAAAACAAGGCCGCCAGCACGTTTCCCTTGAGCAGATCCAGGCTGCGCTGTTTTTCCAGGTGCGCGCGGAACTGCCCGGCAACATCCATAATGCAGTCGATCTCTTCGCGGCTCAGCGATCCCCCATCCAATATATCTTTCCCTTTCAAATTCACCATGCTTCCCTCCTAAATCTCAAAGAGCAAGAATATATATTCCTTACACCCGTTCACCTGCTTCCATACTCAACCTGCTCACTACCCCTGCCAGCCGCTCGATGCCCTCGCGGATCTCTTCGGGGGTCAGCGAGCAGAACGGCAGCCGCACGAACCCCTCCCCTTCCGCGCCGGTGAAAAATGTGCGCCCATCGGTCAGCACCAGGCCGGCCTCATTAGCCCGCGCCAACAGGTCTGCCTGCCGGATGGCAGCCTGGAGCCGCACGCCAATAAAGAAACCACCCTCCGGGCGGTACCAGGTCGCCAGGCCGGTCATGCAGTCATCCAATGCGCTCAACATGGCCTCCAGCCGCGGCGGGTAGAGCGCGCGCAGTTCCCTGAGATTGGCATCCAGCCAGCCGCGCTGGATAAATTCGTAAACCATGGCCTGCACCAGGAAAGTCGGGCAGATATAGGCTTCTTCGAGGAAGCGTTCCAGGCGGCCAGCCAAAGGTTGAGGAGAGATCACATAGCCCACCCGCAGCCCCGGACCGATCTGTTTGCTGTAAGAGGACATCTGGATGACTCGCCTGGGGTTCAGGTCGAACAGGCTGGGCAGGTTCTCGCCTCGATAGCGCAGCTGGCGGTACGGCACATCCTCGACCAGCCAGAAGCCATACTGCTCGGCCAGTTCGACCAAGCGCTGGCGTTTGGGCAGCGAAAGCACCGTCCCGGTTGGGTTTTGAAAATCGGGAATGGAATACAACAGCACCGGGCGGTCGCCCTTACGCAGCCGGGTCTCGACCCAGGCCACATCCAGGCCGTCCGCCTCGACCGGCACCCCCTCGACGGCCGCCCCGCTGCGCCGGAAAGTCAAAATGGTCCGGTCATACGTAGGGTTTTCGAGGTAGACCCGGTCTCCGGGCACGATCAGCAGGCGGGCCAGAAAATCCTGGAGCAGGAGCGACCCCTGCCCGACCACTACCTGGTTATCGGCTGCTCCCGCCTGGGCAGCCAGGTACCGGCACAGCGGCTGGAAACCGGCGCCTCCTCCGTATTGGAGCAGGTCTGGCCCATATTTTGCCAGCGCATCGCAAGCGCAGTCCGAAAGCTTGCGGATGGGAAAAGATTCAACCGGCGGAACCCCCCGAGAGAACTTGATGATATTCATCGAAAACCCTCCCTATTTGTTCCACTAGATGAAACATTATTCCATATAATAAAATTGTAGCAAATTTCACCCCAAGAGTCAACTGGGTTGTTTCTACTTAATTGGCCCTGCATCCCGTACGCTTTTGTCGATCCCCTCCTCGAAGGCCTTGAAATTCTCAACAAACCTTCCTGCCAGCTTCCCGGCCTCCTGATCGTATTCCAACGGATCCCGCCAGGTCTTGCGCGGCTCCAAAAGCTCATCCGGCACCGCAGGGCAGGCCAGCGGGACCTGGAAGCCAAACACCCGGTCGATCCGCATGGGACAGCCGCGCAGGGCCCCATCCAAGACCGCCTGGATCAAGGCGCGTGTGTGCGGCAGCCGGATGCGCTCACCCAGGCCGTAGCGGCCACCTGTCCAGCCTGTATTCACCAGCCAAACCTCGGCGCCATCGTGCGAGATCCGCCGGCCGAGCATTTCCGCGTACACCCCCGGGTGCAGTGGCAGGAAAGGTGCGCCAAAACAGGTTGAAAAGGTCGGCTGGGGTTCCAGCCCAAGACCCTTTTCCGTCCCCGCCAGCTTGGAGGTATACCCGGAAAGGAAGTGATACATGGCCTGCTGCGGGTTCAGGCACGCCAGGGGAGGCATCACCCCGAACGCATCCGCCACGAGGAAAAAGATGTGATCGGGGTGCCCGCCCCGCCCTTCCGGGACGTGGTTGGGGATAAAGCGCAGCGGATAGGCTCCACGGGTATTCTCGGTGATCCGCCCGTCTTCGAAGTCGATCTCTCGCGTGACAGGATCCATCACCACGTTTTCAAGCACCGCGCCGAACCGGTGGGTCGCGTCCCAGATCATCGGCTCGAGTTCGGCTTTCAAACGGATCGTTTTGGCGTAGCATCCCCCTTCGAAGTTGAAGACCCCATCTTCGCCCCAGCCGTGCTCGTCATCGCCGATCAGGCGCCGCCCGGGGTCCGAGGACAGGGTTGTCTTCCCGGTCCCGGAAAGGCCAAAAAACAGGGCCGTGTCGCCCTCGATCCCGATGTTGGCCGAGCAGTGCATCGGCAGCACATCCCGGTCAGGCAGCAGGTAGTTCATCAGCGAGAAGACAGATTTCTTGATCTCACCCGCGTAATGGGTACCCCCGATCAATACCAACCGGCGCGAGAAATCCAGCAGGATAAACACATTGGACGCCGTCCCATCTCGCTCCGGTACGGCCTGGAAACCGGGCGCTGCCAGGACGGTGAACTGCGGGGTAAAACCGGGCAGATCCTCGGGCGGCACATTCAGGAACAGGTTGCGCGCAAACAGGCTCTGCCAGGCCAGCTCGCTCACGATGCGCACCGGCAGCCGGTATCCGGGGTGCGCGCCGCAGTAGACATCCTGGGTAAACACCTCCCTCCCCTGCAGGTACGCCAGGACGCGTCCCAGCAGCCGGTCGAATTTCTCCGCCTCGAACGGCCGGTTGATCTTACCCCACCAGATGCGCTCGGTCTCGCTCCCGGGGGCGTGCACGATGAATTTATCCCCCGGTGAACGACCGGTGCAGCATCCTGTCTCGACTACCACTGCCCCCGCCTCGCTGAGCACCCCTTCCTTGCGCTGAATTACCTTCTCCACCAGGACCGGCACGCTCAGGTTTCGGTAAATCTCACGGGCATTCGCCAGCTCGACTTCCAGCAGTATTCTGTTTTGAACCAAGTTTCCCTCCATTTATTGATCAGTGAAAACCTTAACGCAAAGTCGCTAAGAACACAAAGGCGCCAAGAAAAACCAAAAGTGAAGATCCTGACCAACACAGAGCAGCGCTAATTCAGCGAATAAACGGCGTGCGGATTACCCGAGCATCCGCCGCGACCACGCCGTCCGAAAAGACAAATACCGGGTTGAGATCCAGCTCCGCGACTTCCGGATAGCGCAACGGCAGCTGGGACACCCGCGAGATCAGCACTGCCAGGGCGCGGATATCGCCTGGCGGCTCTCCGCGGGCACCCATGAGCAGTTTTGAGGAACGCACCTCACGGATCATCTGCATGGCTTCGCTGTCATCGACCGGCGCCGTGCGCAGGGAAACATCCTTTAATATTTCCGTATAGATCCCACCCAGGCCAAAGACGACCACCGGCCCAAACTGCGCATCCCGCGACAGCCCGACCAGCACTTCCCGCCCGCCTTGCAGCTGAGCAGTGACCAGCACCCCGCGGAAATCCTTATCCCGCCCGATCTTTTCCAGCCGGTGGAAGGCCTCGCGCGCCCCGCCCTCATCCCGGATCCCCAGGACCACCCCGCCCACATCCGACTTATGCAGGATCTGGGGAGAGACCACTTTCATCACCACCGGCCAGCCCAGCTCGCGGCAGGCCTGTACCGCCTGGTCCGCGTTGTGTGCGAGCCGGAAATCCGGGACGCGCACGCCGTTCTCACTCAGCCAGGCCATGGCCTCCGGCTCGGTCAGCGGACCGTCACCGGGCAGGCTCATCCGGGGTTCGTCGCCAGACGCACCCGTACCGCTCGCAAAGCCTGCGCCCGGCCGGGTCGCCCGCAGCCCGGCGTAACGCGCCATCCCCGCCAGCACGGCGGCTGCCCGCTCTCCGCTTTCGTAATTGGGGATCCCGGCCTGCTTCAAAGCCTCTACGCTCTCCCCGGCGATCTCCGCCGGTAAGAAATTGGCCGCCACCGCTTTACCGCTGCCGCTCGCACCTTCGATCACCCCCTGCGCCAGCCCCAGGCTATCCAGGTATGGCGTGCTGACATTCATCGCCAAAGCGCTGTCGTATTCGGGGAGCAGGGTTTCCAGCGTCCGGCGGAACCCTTCTCGCGTGCCTTCAACGGTCAGATCGATCGGGTTCTTCAAGGCGCAGTGCGCGGGGAGGAACTCGCGCAGGGCTGCCTGCCCGGCCTCGCTGGGTTGGGCCACTTCCAGCCCCTGCTCCTCCGCCCAATCGGCCGCCAGCACGCCCGGCCCGCCCGAGTTGGTCACGATCAAAAAGCGCCGGCCGGCCGGCAAGGGCATCGAGACGAACCCGGAACACAGATCCATCATCTCTTCGACCGTGCGCACGCGGATGGCGCCGCACTGGCGGATTGCCGCGCTGTAGACTTCATCTGACCCGGCCATCGACCCGGTGTGTGAGGCGGTGGCCCGTTTGCCCACGCTTGTCCGCCCGGCTTTGATCACCACCACCGGGTTGACCTGGCAGCAGCCGCGCAGAGCGTGCATAAACCGCCGGCCATCCCGAACGCTTTCGATGTAGAGGGCCACCACGCGAGTTTGCGGGTCGCCGCTCAAATATTCGAGGAAATCCGCCTCGCTCAGACCGGCCCCGTTCCCATAGCTGACAAACTTGCTGATCCCCAGCCCGATCTCACGCGAGCGCGCCAGCACCGCTCCGCCTAATGCTCCGCTCTGTGAGACGAGCGCCACGCTGCCCTGGGGCGGTCTCAATTCCAGGGTCGGAAAGAAATTCCAATGGGTGTTGGCAATCCCCGCGCAGTTGGGCCCGACCAGGCAGATGCCGTGTTTGCGGGCTGCCCGCAGGATTTCCTCTTCCCCCGCCCGGTTGCCTATTTCCGAAAAACCCGAGGTGATCACCACCGCCGCGCGCACGCCAGCCTGCCCGCAGTCTTCCAAGACTCCCGCCACACTGCTGGAGGGTGAAACGATCACCGCCAGGTCAACGGGGTGGCTCTCCTGTGAGAGCGAGGTCCGTCCCGGGATCGACTCCCACCCCTCACCCTTCGGGTTTACCGCCAGCAGCTCGCCCGCAAACTTTCCGGCCAGGATCTGTTTGGCCAGCTCGGCCCCCAGCTTGCCCGGCGACATCGACCCGATCAATGCCACCCGGTGAGGCGAGAAAAGCGCTTCGAGTCCCTTCATACGCTCGCTCCGGCGGATAGGGCGGTGGGCAAATGGAGCGGCGCTTCCCAACCGGCCTGGAAAGCCCGCAGGTTCCCTTCCGCGCCTTTCGGCCAGCGTTCCCGGATGGCCATTTGCAGGTCCTCACTGGAGAAGAGCTGGCCAAGCCCGCTGCCCCTCACCGCCGCCCCTAACAGGAACAGGTTAGGCGCCAGCCTGTGCAGATCGGTTTGAGGCAGGTCTTCCGGAAGGATACTGACCAGCCGGGCGCCAGCCGCGCGGACCGCTTCGCGCACCTTCCCAGCCTGCGGATAGGGCGCCTTTCCAAGCAGCGCGGCCGTAGGCAGCCAGGTTTCTTCATACAGGAGGAAATCGCCCCCCGGCCGGATATAACGTACTGCCTTAATCGCTTCCGACAGTTCCATGGCGATTACCAGGTCGGCGCTGCGTTCGGCGATATTCGGGCCCATCCGCCCGCGGCCCAGGCGCAGCTGCGCGCGCACATGCCCGCCGCGCTGTGCCATCCCCCGGCTGGGAAAGAAATTGACCGGGATCTCCTTATGGAAAGCCGCCGAAGATAGCAGCTCGCCAATCGTCAGGATCCCCTGCCCGCCCACGCCCACCAGGTACAGGTTGAAATTCATCACGCCGCCTCCAATTCGAGCGCGCCGCGCGCGCAGGCTTCCACGCACACTCCGCAGGCCACACACTGCGCTTCGTCGACCACCAGCCGCCCATCCAGGATGTCCAGCGCCGAGCAGCCGGTCAGGAGGATGCACAGTTTGCACAGGTTGCATTTCTCATCGATGACCCGCAGCGTTTCATCCACTTTTCCACGCCGCACAGATTGGATGGCGCATTCCCGGCGCGCCAGGACCACTTTGACCCCCGGTAAACCCATCGCTTCGCTGAGCGCGGTGGTCGTCGCGGGTAGATCGTAGGGATCTACAATGTAGAATTGTTCCACCCCCAGGGCTGGGATCAATCGGGCAATATCCACAACCTGGCTGGACTGGTCCTGGAATGCGACCGGCGTCCCAGGGTTGACCTGCATCCCGGTCATGGCCGTCCACAGGTTGTCCATGATCACCAGGGTCAGGTTGGCCTGGTGCTGGATGGCGTTGATCAGGCCCGGCAGCCCGCCGTGGAAGAAGGTCGAGTCGCCGATCGTGGCAATTACCGGGGTCTGGACCCCGGCGCGCACGTAGCCCTGAGCCAGGCTCAGGCTGGCGCCCATAGACACCTCGGTCCAGACCGTATTGAAAGGCGGGTTCATCCCCAGGATGGTGCAGCCGATATCCCCGGTCACCATTACCTGGTCGGGTTTGAGCTTATGTTTCTTGATCGCTGCATTGATCGCCATATACGTCCCGCGGTGCGGGCAGCCCGCGCAGGTGGTGATCGGGCGGGCCGCCGCCAACCCTTCGGCGGAGCGCTCCCCGTGCAGGAACTCCTCGGGGAGCTCGATCCCCAGCGCCTTTGCCAGCCCGCTGGCTACCTGGTACAGCCCATATTCCCCGATCCTATCGAAGATCCTGGTGTTTTGGCCAGGACTGGAGGCGCCGCCCAGCTTGCCAAAGATGCGCCCGCCAAACTTGCTGCGCAAGGCCTCGATGTAGATCTCCTTCTCGATCAGCGCTTCCAGCTCTTCCAGGACCAACAGGTCGTTACACCAGCCCAACAGGATCCGCGCTTCCTCCAGCGGGGGTGGGTTGGTCATTGCGATTTGGGCGATGGAGATATGCTCACGTTTCAGCCCCAGCGGTTCAAGCAGCTCGATGGCCTCTTCCAGATAGGCCCCCGCGATCCCCGACGCGATCACACCCAACCCACCCGAGCTGCGCGCCAGGCTCAGCGAGTTCAACCGCCGCTCGCGCGCCCACTTCCCGGCCTTCTCCAGGCGGGCGATCACGTCGCGGTGCTGGTTCATACAGATCAATGCACCTGCCTTGGTAAAGCGGTCGATGTCGCGGATCAAACGTGCTTCGCGCTCGGGTACCGGGAAGACATCCATAACCTCCACCGGCGCGTACGAGTTGGCCAGGGCTGTCACCAGCCGGACAAAAACCGGGGTCTTGACCGCCTCAGACAGTTCGAAGGCCGCCTGGGTCAGTTCGTAGGCTTCGGCTACTGTGGCCGGCTCCAGCACCGGAAGGTTGGCCATCTCCGCGTACTGGCGCGAGTCCTGTTCGACGCAGCCCGCGCTCACCCCAGGGTCATCCGCCACGTAAACCACCAGCGCCCCTTCGCAGCCCGAGTAAGCTACCGCGAGCAGCGAATCGGCGGCCACGTTGAGCCCCGACATCTTCATCGTGCACAGCGCGCGCTGGCCCGCCCAGGATGCCCCGGTGGCAATCTCGAAAGCCACCTTTTCGTTGGTGCTCCACTCTACGTAAACGCCGTCCGGTTTGTCGGCCAGCAGGCTGGCCAGCGCCCCGGTCGAGGGCGTGCCCGGGTACCCGCTGACCACTTTGACCCCGGCCGCCAGCGCCCCCAGCGCGACCGCTTCATTCCCGGTAATCAATTTTCTCGCCATATCCCTCCAAAAGATAGAAAAAATCCGCTAATTTCGTCAATAACGCGAATAAATTGAAATCTTTTTTTCTAAATTCAGAGTTCTTTTCTCTGCGCACTCTGTGTCTCGGCGGTTAAAAGACAATATCCATCTCGGCCCCGATCGAGCGCAGATCGTCGGCCACCTTGGGGTTGAGCGGGATACCCTCTGCCGCGCGCCGCTCGGCCTCCTCGTACTCCTTCTCGCCGTGGATGTAGATGCGTCCCTGGCCATCTGCCTTGGGTGAATCCTTCAGGCGCTGCTGCAGATCGTCCATGTGGCCGCGGAATTCTTCCTGCGGCGAGAAGCAATCTATGCTGATCGCGCCAAAGATATGCCCCAGGCCGGCCGGGAGCGCCTGGCCCTCCTCATTTTTTGGGTAGACCAGGTCAGCGTACAGGGCGCCGGGTAAAACCCCGCACAGCACATCCACCAGCAGCGCCAGCCCATAGCCTTTATGTCCGCCCAGCAGCTCGCCCTCGCCCCCCAGCGGAAACAGCCCGCCGCGGGAGGTTTCGCCGCGCAGGTTCTGGATCACCCGCCCCGCATCCTGGGTGGACTGCCCGTTCTCGTCGGTCGCCCAGCCCACCGGGAGGGGTTTCTCCAGCCGGTCGTAGGTCTCGATCTTGCCAAATGGGATGGTGCTGGTAGCCATATCCAGAACGTACGGGCGTTCTTTACCGGCCGGAGCTGCTACCGCAATCGGGTTGGTCCCCAGCATGGATTGGCTGCCAAAGGTCGGCACCACAAACACATACGAGTTGGTCATCGCCATGCCGATACAGTTGGATTCTAACGCCATCATGGCGTAATAGCCCGCGATGCCAAAATGGTTGGAATTGCGCACCGCCACCAACCCCAGCCCGGTTTTCCAGGCCTTTTCGATAGCCAGCTTCATCGCCTGGTGGGAAACCGGGTGTCCCAGCCCCCCGCCGGCGTCGATCAGAGCGGTCGTGGCGGTCTCCCGCAGCACGCGCCGCTCGGCCCGCGGTGTAACCGTCCCGGACAGGATCCCCTCGCGGTAAAATCCCAGCCTGGCCACACCATGGCTGTCGATCCCGCGCAGGTCGGCCGCCAGGAGGACTTCCGCCGTAATCCGCGCATCCTCGCCAGGCACCCCCAACCGCCCTAACACCTTCTCGCAGAACTCCCTCAACCGCCCCGCCGCGATCCGCTCAACCTCTTCACCCATCCAATTCCTCCATATCGACAACTATTGAAAATCTCACGCAGAGCCGCAGCCCAGTAAAGACGCAATATCTTGCGTCTTTACTCTTTTGCGTCTTTACTCTTTCGCGACTTTGCGGCCTGGCGCGAGGATGTTTTTCCATTCGATCAAACCCCCAGCCGCGGGATCGTCGCCCCACCCACCGGGAGCACAGCCAAGGACGGGTTGGGCCCGTAGAGCTGCAGCAGGCGCTCGACGCAGTCTTGCAGCGAAACCACCGGAGTCAGGCCGATGGTTTCCAGCTCCGCGGCCGGCACGCCGGGGGTGAAGGCATAGATCCGTTTTTCCGCGCGCACGCGGGCCAGGAAGTACCCCAGCACGTTATAGGTGACCTTGCCCTTGCGCAGGGCGATATTTCCCAGGAAGACATCCGCGCCTTTTCCCGGGTTGGCCAGCAGATGAAAGAACTCCTCGCTCCCCAGCCCATCCGGGCAGGGAGCCGCCAGAACGATCGCCCCGCCGGGCCGGGTGACCAGATCGGCGTACTCAATCGCCCGGATAGCCTGGTAAAAATCCATATCGTATGGGGAGCCCGAAGCCACCATAATATCCACCGGCCGCGGACAGGTCACCTCGTAGATCTCACGGGCCAGGCACACCCCGGCTTTGTGCACCGGGTCCGGTTTCCCGGCAAACACTCCCGCGATCTGGCCGTCCTGGCACAGGATCAGGTTAACCACCAGGTGCATGCGTGTCATCCGGCCAGCCTCGTCGATATCCAGCCGGCAGGGCAGGTCCGTCTGACCGTAGCTGCGGAAGCCGAACGGCGCCAGGGCGTGGTTGTTGTTGATCGTCTCCAGGGCAGCCGCGCCTGGGACGATCAGTTTCCACCCGCCCGCGTATCCCGCGAAATCGCTCGGATCGATGTGACCGATCCCGAACACACGGTCGCTGGCCATCACCAACCGGTTCACCCACACCGGGGTGCCGAAGTGCGTCAGCCCCAGGAAGGTCATCTGGCCGCGGTCCATACAATCGTGCTGCACGACCGTAAACCGCTCCAGCGCCGCCTGGCCGATTTTTTCGAGCAGCTCCTGAGGTGTGCACGGCCGGTGCGTCCCGGTGGCAATGAGCAGGGTGATCTGCTCGTCCTGAACACCCCCGCGCTGGATGCGCTCCAGCAGGTGCGGCAGCACGAGTTGGACGGGCGTCGCGCGGGTGTAATCGTCGATCACAATTAGCACCCGGTCGCACGGGTGCACGATCTCCTCGATTGTCGGGCAGCCCAGCGGCTTATCCAGCACCCGATCGATCTCCAGTTCCGCATCCGGCAGAGCCCGGGCGGGTTTTGGCCACAGCACCCCCGCCAGCACATCCGCCGGAACGCGCAGATCCAGGCTTTCTTTGCCAAACGGCAGGTTGATGTGTTCCACGTGTGACCTCTATAGACCGAGATAGAATTTCTGGATATGGTTGTCCGCCGACAATTGTTTGGCCTGGCCTTCCATCACAACCTGGCCCGATTCGAGTACATACCCCCGTTCCGCCAGCTCGAGGGCATAATAGGTATTTTGTTCCACCAGCAGCACAGTTAACCCGCTGGCTTTCAGCTTGTGGATCCTCTCGTAGATCTCATCCACCAGCTTGGGAGCCAGACCCAGCGAAGGCTCGTCCAGCATCAGGATGCGCGGTCGCGAGATCAACCCGCGCCCGATCGCCAGCATCTGGCGCTCCCCACCGCTCAGCGTGCGCGCGTACTGCCCGCTGCGCTTTTTGAGCAGCGGGAACAGCTCGTAAACCTCCTCCAGGATGCCGGTCTTCAGGATGGCCGGGTTGCTGTAGGCGCCCATGCGCAGGTTGTCGTAAACGGTCATATTGGGGAAGGGCCGGCCGCCTTCCGGAACATAAGAAATCCCACGACGCACGACTTCGTAAGGGGGTTTCCCACCAACTTCTTCCCCATCCACGCACACGCTCCCCGACTGCGCCCGCACCAATCCGCTGATCGTCTTGAGCAGGGTGCTCTTCCCGGCCCCGTTTGGCCCGATGATGGCTACTGTCTCTCCCGCTTTGACCACAAAGCTGACTTTTTGAAGGACCGGCACCTTTCCATATCCAGAGCTTAGACCTGTGACCTCTAACATGGCACCGCTCGCTTTCCCAGGTAGGCCTCGATGACCCGCTGATCCCTGGTAATCTGGGAGGGAGACCCGCTGGCAATCAGCTCGCCCGAATCCAGGACGAAGATGTGGTGGCACAACCCCATCACCATCTGCATGATGTGCTCGACGACACAGAAGGTGATCCCGTATTCCTGGTTCAGTTTCTTGATCAGCTCCATAAATGACGCCAGCTCGGTCGTGTTGAGACCCGCCCCAGCCTCATCCAGCAAGAGCAGGTCAGGCTGGGTGGCCAGCGCGCGGGCCAGCTCCACTTTGCGCAGTGAGGCTAACCCCAGGTCGCTGCATACCCGCTTGCGGATCTCACCCAGTTCGCACAGCTCGATCACCTGCTCGACTTTCGCCCCCACCGTCTTTTCGGTAGTCCGGTTGTAAGCCCCAACCCGCACGGTGTCTTCCACACTCATGTGTACGAAAGCGCGCGAGACCTGGAAGGTGCGCGACATGCCCAGCTTGCAGATCTTATGCGGCAGGAAGCTGCTGATATCGACCCCTTTGAAAATAACCTTCCCGCCGTCCGGCCGGTAGATCCCGGTGATCGAATTGAAGAAGGTGGTTTTCCCGGCCCCATTCGGGCCGATCAACCCGGCGATCTCCCCACGGCAGATCTCCATATTCACCTGGTTGACCGCCACCAGGCTGCCAAACTTTTTGGTCAGGTCAGTGACTTTGAGCATCGGCTGGTTGTCCATGTCGCCTCCACCCAATCAGCGCCAACACCTTTTGATAACCGCGATAGACCAGGGGGGCGATCCCGCGCGGCTGGAACATGGCAATCAGGATCAACAGCACCGCATAGACCACCAGGTACAGTCCTTCAAGCTGGCCGCCCAGGCTGGCGCGCAGGAATTCGCGGAAGCTGACCAGGAATATCGCCGCGATCAGCGGACCGTAAGTAATCCCCATCCCGCCCACGATCCCCAGGATGGCGATCTCGGTGCTCATCGCCGTACTAAAGAAAGAGGGGTGCAGGAAGCCGTAGATACAGGCGTACAGGCCGCCCACCACCCCGCTGATAAAGGCATAGATCATAAGCGCCTTTAATTTCGCCGCCTGGGAGTTGACCCCCAGGACTTCCACCGCGTCCTCGTCTTCGCCCAGCGCCAGCAGCGAATACCCCAGGCGAGAGTTGCGGATGCGGTGGTTGAGATAGATGACCAGGATCAGCAGGACCAGCATGATGTAGAAATAGGGTGTGTAGGTGTTGAAGCGCAGGCTGTACCACGGGTTGGTCCCGGCAGGCAGGTACACCTCGGTAGGCCCGCCCACCTCGTTCCACATCAAAAAGATCACCCGCAGCACTTCCACCAGCGCCGAAGAGGTCAGCGCGTACCACACCTCTTTGATCTTGAACCCAAACAAGGGGAACCCGATCAAGACGGCAAACCCGGTTGCCACGAACCCACCCACGATCATCCCCAGCCACGGGGTAATATTCCAGCGAATGAGCAGCGTCCCGGCGGTAAAGGCCCCCAAGCCCACATAAGCGCCAACCGCCAGGTCGAGCTGGCCGGCCATCCCGCCGATAATATTCCATGCACTGGCCAGTACCGCGAACAGCAGCACGGTCGTCACCAGCACCATCGCGTACTGATTGGAGCGGAAGGCCAGCGGGACCAGCGCCGCCGCAAGGATTACCAGCAGGAGAGCGATCGGGAGCCGTTTATAGAAAGGTTGGGCTTTCATCAGCGCCTCCCAAACAATCCCCTGGGTTTCAACCACAGGACCAGGATAAAGATCAGGTAAACGGCCAGCAGCCGGGCGCGCGGGTCGAAGAACGTAATGGCGAAGGTTTCCGCCACCCCGACGATAATACCGGAGATGATCAGACCCGGCAGCGAGCCTAACCCGGCCAGGGCCAGCACGCACCAGCTCAGCAGCCCAAAACGAACCCCTCCCACCGGGTCCGTCTGTTGGAAGCTCATCAGCAGCCCACCAGCCACCGCGGTCAGGGCTGCGCCAATCCCAAAGGTCAGCGCGTAGGTACGGTGGTAGTTCACCCCCATCAAGGAGGCCGCGTCCAGGTCATCTGAAGCCGCCCGCATCCCCGTCCCCGCCCAGGTCTTGTTGAGGAAATAGGCGATCGCGCCGATAAACAGCAGGCTCACGGCGGCAGCCGCCAACCGCGAGGTGAGTATGTTGATGCCCCCCACTTCGAAGCTGCCCTGGATAAAGGAGTATTGTAAAGCGCGCGGCTGAGCTTTCCAGATGATCAGCGCGGCCGAGCGCATCAGGATCTGCAGACCCACGGTAATCGCCAGCTGGACGACATACAGGTGGCGCAGCGTGCGGTCGAGCAGCAGATAATAGGTTACCACTCCAAACACGAATAAGAACGGGACGGTAATCAGGGGGGTGGCTACAGCATCCCAAACCAGCACGGTACCGGCGACATACGAAAGATACATGGACAGCATCACAAAATCGCCGTGTGCGAAGTTGACGACGTTCATCACCCCAAAGACGATCGACAGACCCAGGGCAATCAGGGCGTAGATGATCCCCATCATCACCCCGGTGATGATACTTTGGGTCACGGTTTCAAGCATCGGCGCATCCTTCTCCCGGGCATCAGCCCGACCATCGCGGAGGGTGATCAAATGCCGCTAAAAGACCCGACCGGACGGCACCATCGGCCGTCCGGTCAAGATTTAGAACTGGATTAATCTTCCCCGAAGTGCGGGTTTGGCCAGACCGGCTTGGCCTCAGCCTGGTCGGCGGGATAGACGACTTTGGGCTCGCCGTTCTGCACCTGCAGGACCACCACGCCGGGGAACTCATTATCGCCCAGGGCGTTGAACTTGATGTGCTCGCCCGGGTAGGTCTCGACGGCCGGCCCAGAGGTGAGGTCCAGCGCAAGGAAAGCTTTGCGCAGGTTATCCGGGTTCAGCGGATCGTCGGGGAAGTTCTTGCCGGCGTACTCCAGGGCTTCGTACAGCACCATAGCGCCGTAGTAGTTCATTCCGGCCCCTTCGGTGGGGATGTAGCCCTTGATCTGCTTGTATTCTTCGACAAATTTGGTGTTCTGGGGGGTCTTCTTGGCCGGGTTGTAGCTAAAGGTCATCGAGATGCCTTCGGCCGCATCGCCCAACGCCTTGATCGACTCGGGGTCGACATAGCCGCAAGCCCCTGCCCCGGCAATAAACTTGGGATAGTAGCCGGTTTCCTTGAAGGCTTTGCCGAAGACGATCGCATCGTTGAAGTAGGGGGTGTGGATCACCACATCCGGGTTAGCCTGGCGGAGCTGTTCGACCACCTGGGTCGCGTCGGTGATGTCGTAAGGGTATTCCAGGGTGGTGACGATCTTGATCTGGTCCATCAGCGCAACTTCCGTAGCTCCCAGCGAATTCGCGCGCCCGTTGGCCGAGTCCTCATTGAGGATGGCCAGGGTTTTGAATTCCGCATTGTTCTGTCCGGCTATATCTTTGACAAACTGGTAAGCCAGGGCTCCGTGGTTCGTGGCGTTGGGACCGGGGCGGAAGAGATACTGCCGGCCCATTTGAGTGACCTTGGGGACCAGGGCATCCGCGATCAGGATGACCTTCTCGCGATCGGTGACTTCGGAGGCTGCCATGACAAAACGGCTGATATATAGACCCAGGATGGCCACCGGGTGGTTCTTGCTGATCATGCTCTCGGTAGCCAGTTTGGCGGAGTCAGCCGAATCGCCGGCATCCTCGACAACCAGTTTGAGCTTCTTTCCCCCCATGGATTTAATCCCGCCTGCATCGTTGATGTGTTTGATGGCCAGCTCGGCTCCGATCTTCCCTTCATTTCCAAAAACGGCGAAGGAACCGGTCAGCGGTTGGACCACCCCAATTACAATCTCATCCGGAAGTTGTTTCGTTTGTGGAGCAGGTGGGTTGGGTGCGCACGCGCTGATCATCACGGTGATGATTACCAGCGCAAGTAGGATACGGCAAGCCTGGCGTCGCATATTTCCTCCTGAAAGTGACACTGCTGTTGAATGGACACGAAACACCCGACAGGGAAGATCACCTCCTATCTCAGTCCGACCTGGAACCTCCTTTTCTAATAGATTGGCTCATTAGGGGCGAAGCATTCGGAGAACAGATTGATTTTCAAAGACGGCTGCCTCCCGAACGCTTCGTCCCTACCCTCAAACGGATCAAACGACTGCCCCCAGGCGCAGTGACAGCCTGCGCCCGGCTTCACGGATCAACCCGGCCAGCTCGGGTACGCGGTCTTCTGAGACGCGCGTGATTGGAGCGGCGATGCCAATCCCGGCCACGGCCCGGTGAGTATGGTCGTAGACCGGCGCGGCGATCCCCATGGCACCCACATCGGTCTCTTCAAATGAGGTGGCATAGCCGCGCTCGCGGATCAGGCTCAGTTCATCCCGCATCTGCTGCGCGTCGGTTATCGTGTTTTTCTCCAAAGCCACCAGCTCGATCTGGCCCAGGATCGTTTCGATCTCTTCTTCAGGAAGGAATGCCCACAGAACCTTGGAAGAAGCGCCGGCATGCAGGTGGAGCGTTTCTCCAATGCGCATGGCCAGGCGCACGGGGTGAGGGCTTTCAATCATCTCGATCCACGTGCTTGCGTTGCCAAAACGCATGGATAGGATCGACGTCTCGCCGGTTGTATCGGTTAAATTGCGCAGCACCGGCAGCGCGTAGTTGCGCAGGTCGATGGAAGACTGCGCCAGCCGTCCCCAGCGAATGAGCTGGTAGCCCAGGTGAAACCCTCGCCCGCCAGGTTCGCTGTAAACGAGACCTTTACTCTGCAGAGCTTCCAGGAACCGGTAAGTCGTGCTTTTAGGCAGCCCAATCTTGCGGCTGATCTCGGACAGGGTCAGGACGCGCTCGCTGTCTGTGAAAGAATTCAGAATATCGCAGAGGCGGTTGATGGTGCGCAGATCGGACGGTGCTCGAGGCATAAACCTCCTGGCTCGATCTCATAAGTTGTAGGATCGTGTTCGGCATTCAGCCGCTTGGGAATGTTTCATCTAGTGGAACCAATTTCCACATATTGAATTATAGCAAATTGTGGGAGCCGAGTCAACAGGCTTTACCAGATAAAAGGTTATTTGTCCCGCGCCAGGAACCCAACTGCCCGGTTCTGGTCGCCGTTCAGATAGATCTCCATGTGATGGTTGGCCCGGTATGCGCTTACCTCGATCAGTTTGACGACGTTGGCCATGCTTTCGCTGGTTTTCAAAATATCGGCCAGTTGGTTGGGAGTTTCCTCAAAAAATTTCCGGTTATACGCGGTGTTCCGGTCGTCCAGGCGCAGCGCCAGCGGATAGATTTGGGCCTCCATAAGATCCTGGAAGAAATGCGTCCCGAACGACGGCTCCGGGGCCACACCGGTATCTCCTCCACACAGCTCGATCATTGCCCCGGCGTTATACACGTCGGCATAGTTCACAAACACCCCCAGGTCGGGGTTCGTCGTCCCCCACCTGCCCGGACCCACACAGATAAATGTCTTGGGCGGGAGCAGGCTGTTGAGCTGCGAAACGATCCGCGAGACCTCGTTTCGCTCCGCCTGAGTAGCCAACCCAAAATAGCCCGCTGGTGAGATGTAAATGACGCTGCGCAGGTTCCCCAGGTATCCCACCGGCACCATAAAGTGCGTGGAAAACAGGATATCCTCCTCACACAGGTCTGCCGGCAGCATACCGGGTGACATTTGTTGCAGCTGGCTCTGCGGACGGCACTGCAGCAGGGTGATCGTCACTCTGGGTGGGCTGCATACCCCTCCCCCGTCGCCGACCTCCGCGGTAAATTCGACATCCACCGGCACCTGGTAATGCTCTTCGAGCAGCTTTAACGCCCGTGAGAGCTGGGCCGCAAAAGAGGTTCGCCGCAGGAACTCATCAAAGGTGACCACCGCCCGCGGCAGGTCATCCTGCATCACCCGTCCGCGCGGAGTGGCGAAATATCCATCCTCCTCGATCTGGGCCAGGTAACGCAGGGGCGCGTACTGCGGGCTGATAACTTCCTGGACCGGCACGCTTTTAAAGACATTTTCTTCCAGGTCGATCACGTCGATAAATTTTTGGGAGTAATAGTGGATCGCCTGGGGCTCATCGTCAGGCTGCAGCGTCGGATGGCTGAGTGCAACCAGACGCGGATAGTCGTTCCCGCCCCGTTCCACCGCGTGGGTGCCCAACCCCCACACCAGGCGCGCAAAGCCGTCCTCCCGCCGGATCTGCTCTGCCCACCGGTACAGGTTATGGCTGAAGGCCACTCCTGCCGCGAACGGCAGGTAATATTTTCCAAACCGCTCTCCTTGTACCGTCTGGATCATCACCGCCATGCGCTCATCATAGTCCTGCAGTCCCTTGCTGCGCCGGTACAGGAGCGCATCCGGGTTCAGCGTGCTGGCATAGGTCAGCGCAATTGCCTGGGTCAGGGCCTCCAGGTTTTCTTCCAGCGTACCCTGGTTCGGGCAGAAAAAGCTCTGGTATTTGCCGGCAAATGAGGTACCAAAGTTATCTTCCAGTTGGCTGGAGGAGCGCACGATCAGCGGATTTTTGCCGGTTTCTACCAGCTTTTCCCGCAGTTGTTGAACGATCTCAGGGGAAAAATGCCCGGTCGAAAACTGCTCTCGCAGCACCGCATATTCTGAGTAAATTTTCTCTTCAGTTTTGTATTTTTGATTGTTCCAATGCATCAGACCATTCATCGCCATAAAGATGTAGATCAGGTCTGATCCAAGGAAGAAAGAGGGTGGAATCCGCAGCGCGGAGCATAAATCCGGGTCGGCCGTTTCTTGCAAAATGCGATTTGCCAGGAGCATCCCGGCTGCCTTGCCGCCGATTTTTCCGTTACCGATCCGCCTTTGGTACACATCCGCCAGGTCTGCGACCGTCAGCCAATCTTTCGCAATGTTGATGTATCCAAGCTGGTCGCTGATCAACCGCCGGATGAGGATCACTTTCAGCTCGCGCAGGCGAGGCTCCAGCGTAAGCCGCTCCTGAGCGGGTAGTTTTTCAATGGTCAGCGCCTGCTCTAATAAGATCTGCTCTGGAACAAGCTCCAGATCCAGCGTGGGAAGCGGTTGGACAGACGAAGTCCATCCGGAGGATTCTTCTACTGCGCCGGCCAGCTCCGCGCGCTTCCACACCTGGATCGAGCGCAGGAAAGGTTGGTTGACCATTAATCCAAAGCCGCGTGCCTCGAGCACATCCCGGTCATCCACCATCTGAAGATCGAGGTTGTAACAGGTAGGCTGAGCATTGGCGCAGCCGAGCTTCCGCCGCGCCTCGGCTACCGTTACCTCCAGGGTGCTCCCCAAAGAATTGAGCGCCGCGCTTTTGCGGTCGACCCAGGCCACCAGGTTGATCCCTCCACTGCGAGAGGTGGGTGAACGGCCCGCCAGATCCGCCTGGAGAGAGGTCAGTTCGGGTTCAAATTTGATCACGGCCCGGATCGTACGATCCATCTCTCCGAGGTACTGACCGATCTGGGCGATCAGGTGATCCTGGAAAACGCCGCATATATCGCAGCGTCCCAGGCGCAGCGCATCGAAAACCTGGCGCTGGTCCCCGCCAAATTTCTGTCCGGCACAGCGGTCTACTGCCGCCGAGACCAGCGAGTCGGCAAGTGATGGATCCAGATGAATGGCCATGATCCAGCTCTGCTTCTTATCAAAGAATTGGCCGGGTAGATTTCAGCGCTCCACTTAGTTGTTATGCCCGTTCCCTTTACCCTTCGACAAACCAAATCCCTCTTCCCACATGGGCAGCGGGCGATCGTAACCTGCCAGCTTGAGCCCGGTCAGCGCGGCTGTATTAAGGTCCATCGCGCGCAGGTCTTCCGGAGAGAGCTCCTGGATGCTGCGGTGCCCGGAGAGCATGGTCAGGATCTTGACCTCTTCTCCGCAGGCATGGATGAAATTGGCCAGCCGCTGCCCGCCCTCGATGGGATCCAGCCGCGCGCGCATTTCCGGTTTCTGGCTGGTGATCCCATACGGGCAGTTCCCTTTGTGGCAGGCATAGCACACCCGGCAGCCCAGGGCAACCTCCGCCGCGGATCCAAAGCCCACTGCGTCCGCGCCCAGCGCCATGGCTTTGAAGGCATCCAGCCCATTGCGGATCCCACCCAGCGCAATTAATTTAACCTTGCGGTAAACGCCGTAATCTTTCAGAGCCTGGACCGCAGGTGGAATACAGGCGACGGTCGGGATCCCCACCCCCTGGGTCACTACATCCGGCGAGCACCCGGTTCCCCCTACCATGCCGTCCAGGCTGATCGCGTCTGCCCCCGCTTCGATGCAGGCCGCCACGTCTGCGTATGGTCGGGATGGCCCCAGTTTGAAAAAGATGGGCATCTGGTAATGGGTGACATCCCGCAGAAACGCGACCATGTGCTTGATATCGTCTAACGTCTGCACGTCGTAGTATCGGCACGGGCTGAGCGCATCCGATCCGACCGGCACCCCGCGCACCCGCGATACTTCTTCGGTGACCTTTGCGCCGAGCAGGTGTCCGCCCATACCCGGCTTGGCGCCCTGCCCAATCTTTACTTCGACCGCGTCTCCGGAATTCAAGTAGTCTGCCGAAACCCCCCACCGCCCGGTAGACCATTGGATCAGCAGATAGCCGCCCGGGTCCCATTTCTTCACGCTCATCTCCGCGTCGGCATACCCGCGCGCCAGCCAGGCTTCGTCCGGGACCAGCCCTCCCTCCCCGGTATCGGTCGCGATCCCGGTCATGGCAGCTGAGATGGCCAGGGCCAGTTTGGCTTCCTTCGAAAGCGCCCCAAAGGACATGGCTGGCCAAACGAAGGGCTGTTTGAGCACCACCGGTTTCTCACAGGTATTTTCCCCAATCACCACGCTCATGTCGCATTCTTCACGATATTTGTCCCGCGGCGCCGGGCTGGAAATTTGGCTTGGGACGATGGTGATCATATCGAAGTTGGGGGTCTGCCCGGTGGTGCCAAACCCACGCAGCAGGTACTCACCCGTCTGCGCCCGGTAGTGAACTTCCTCGACCGCCGAAAAAGTCCACGGGTAGCGCGTAAAATATTCCGGTTCGGCCGGGTTGATCCGGATGGCGTTTACAGGACAGAACTCCGCACAGATCCGGCAGCCAACGCAGGCGTTGAAGTTCACCACGTTCATCTCGCCGGTCTGCAAGTTGAGTTCGTAGACGCCATGCGGGCATACCTCGGCGCAGGTCGCGCATTTACCGGGCATCCCGGCATTGACACAGATCTCGCGGTTTACGCTGACACAAAAAGCTCCTACGATAGGCATGCTGACCTCCTCTTAGTGGTAGAAAGGCCGCTCGGAGGCTGCCACAATCTTGCGGAAGCTCGCCGGGTTAGCTGCAATTCCATAGGTTTCGAAACAGTTCTTCAGTAAGGCGATATCTTCATCCTCCAGGGCTGCGAGCCGGGTGTTGTGACCCAGGGAGCGGTACTCCCCGCCGATATACACCGCGCCGCGGATCAGGTAGTTCGCCAGGTTACTGCCTGCGTTCCCCACGATGATCAGGCTGCCTTTCAGCATGTAGGTCCCGGCCTCATCCCCAACATTTCCCTGGACGATGATCGTCGCTCCTTTGTTCATCGTGGCCGTAAAATCTCCTGCATCCCCAACAATCACCACCGTGCCACCGTAACAGTATTCTGCGGCGCCAAAACCCGCGTTCCCCTGGATGATTACAGTTCCGGCGGTCATATTATCCGCCGGGTAATTCCCGGTATCCTGAGTGACCCGGATGGTTGCGCCGTCGTTCAATGCTCCCAGGTAATCCCCGGCGTTTCCTTCAACGATAATCTCGCCGTGTTTTAATCCCGCTGCCAGTCCGTGCAGGTGGCTGACATTGTGGATATGTACCGGGCTGCCGTTTGCCTTCTCCCGCAGCTCGGCATTTGCCTCTTTCAGGGTTCTGGATTTGACACTCATCGTTTTCATCGTTCACCTTCTATCCCTCATTCTCTCGTTCAGCACCCGGTACAGCCGCGGGGTACCCGCTCCAGGCTCCCAGGACGCAGCGGAGTGCGGTAGAGCCGCACAAACTGCTGGATCGCTTCGGAGCGTTTTTGCTGGTCGGCCAACCCATCCAGCATCAGGATTTGCAGATCCTTGAAGGCTTGCGCCCTTTCCCGGCGATCCTTTTCACTGCTGGCTGCTTCCAGCGCATCCAGGTCCACATCTGGGGAGGTTTCCAGCAGACCCATTTGAACGGCATTGCGGGCGAAAACATCGCCCGTCTGCGTGCGCAGGATCAGGGTGGCTGCATCCAGAGGCGCTCCCAGGCTCCCGATCGATATATCCGACGACTCGCCCAGGTAATCATCACATTTTCCGCAGCCCGCCCGCGTATACGGCTCTGCCTGCTGGCGTGGTACCGTCCGCGAGCTGCCGTCCCAAAGGGTTGCCCGCATCCAGGTCCGGTCGGGAGAGACCTCGACCCGCCGCACCTGGTCGCGGCTTACCGCCATACGTTTGACCAGCACTTCTTCGATCATCTCCGGTTTGTAGATCCCGGTACAGAAGATCGATACAACCAGCCGGATCGTCTCCTGATAGGTTTTCAGGCGCGGATTGGTCGAATAACGCAGCTTCCGGATGGCTTGCGCCGTACAGGGCGTGCCAACCACCGCGATGTTTTCCAGCCCGTATTCGAAAACAGCCTGGTTCAAGGCATCCAACACCGGCGCCCACAGGTACTGCGGACCCACCGTTGAGACGATCTCCTCGACCGTTGTGACCACGCGTGCCACCGGCTTGAGCTCCCAGGGATCCAGGTCAAGCATGACCACTCCATCCAACAGCCCCGCACTGCGGCCTGCGCTCAGGATGGCCCGGATCACATCATTGGGCGTCCCCGAATAAACCGGGCCGCGCGCCCGGGCTGCCCGCGTGACCTTCGCCTCTATCGGCGCCCAACGCTCCAGTCTCGGGCACACTTCCTCGCACAGCTTTGGGCAGAATGAGCAGCTGTCCAGTTTAGTCTTGGATAACCCAAGCAGCTTGGTTCGTTTCTCAAGCTCTGGGTGCCCATTTCCCTGCCAGGCCAGGACTTGTTTGGAACAAGCCGCCACACACAAGCCGCACCCGGCACAGTTTTCCAGCGACCACACCTCGCTTTCCAGGCGTTTCACCATATGGTCCTCCTTGAAAACCCGTCCATTTGTAGATCTTTGGCAAAATCAGTCACTGCTTGAGCGAACCTGGCGCCATCATTAACTGCGAGATAGACCAAACGCAGACGTTTTGGATCCACGCCATGTTGGACCAGCTCTTGCTGCAGGATTTCAACCCGTTCTTTTGCATACAGGTTGCCCATCCCATAATGGCACTCCCCTGGAGAACACGCTCCCAGGAGCACGCCATCCGCGCCATTTAGAAACGCCCAAAGGATATGGAAAGGGTCGAAGCGCGCAGAACAGTTCATCCGTAGGATGCGCGCGCCCGGCGGATATGCCAACCGGCGGTGACCGGCCATCTCTGCCGCTCCGTAAGCGCTCCACTCACAGGCCATGATCAGCACTTTCTTCTCCTTTGCGCGGAAACCTCGCTCATCCAGAGCGGCGCTGATCTGGGCAGGGATTTCGATATTGTCCCATCCCGGCAGGCTGATAGCCTTCACCGGGCAAACCACCACGCAGTTGCCGCAGCCCACACAGCGCAGCGCATCCACCTCCGAGACCGAGAGGATCCCATCTCGCGCTTCCAGGTGGATGGCTTCCACCGGGCAAACCTGCGGGCAGTTTCCACAGCCGCTGCAAAGTTTTTCGTCGATCTCTGCCGCCGGAGAGTCGACCTGGATCGTCTCCTGGTTGAGCAATCGCAGGGCTCGGGCGCTTGCCAGGTAAGCCTGGAACAGCGCCTCGGGGGTATCCGCGGGCAGCTGCCCGCTTCCGATAATATAGATACCCGAGTCGGCATATCGACCGGGGCGCAGTCTGACTCGAGGCTCAGCCAGAAAACCAAACTCATCTTGCGGTAAACCGAACAGCGCAGCCAGCCTGGCGCTGTCTTCCGCCGGGACAAGCGGCATACTGAGGACTGCCCGCCCGTATGGAATTTCTACAGGCTCGCCCGTCAGCATATCCTGGACGACGATCGTACGGTCACCGATCACCGGGGGAGTTTCCTGCCCATATCTAAAGAAGGTCACCCCTGCCTTACGGGCTCTTGCCAGGTCCGCATCACCTGTGCTGCCCAGGTAGATTTCTCGGAATAACACGGTTACGTTGGCATCCTCATTCAAATTTTTGACCCGCAGGGCTTGCCGGATGCCTATATTGCAGCATACCCGCGAGCAGTGTTCCTTCTGCGATTCATCAGCGCATAAGATCATGACGAGCGGTCCTGTCTCGAGTGGCAGTCCGTCTTGCTCGGCTCGCTTGAGCTCCCCTTCAAACTCTGCCTGGCTCTGTACCCGAGACCGGTCGAACCAAACCCGGCTGCCAGGCTCTTTGGGACGCGCCATATTGGCCACGATCACGGCCCCCACCGGCAGGGATGTGGTTTGTCCGTTCTGCTGAACCCGCACCTCATAATGACCCGGGTGACCGCTAACCGCCGTAAGACGTGTGTGCAGCATCGTATGGATCAAGGGATGGGATAACGCAGCCTGCGCGCGTTTCTGCGCCAGCCCGTCGATGTCGACCGGCAGACCCGGGGTTGAGCGGCCAATCGCATCCCCCGATTCGATCAACGTGACCGGGACGCTCCGCTCTGCCAGTCCTAAAGCTGCGGTGAGACCGCTCAAACCGCTGCCAATCACCAGGGCGGCTCGGGTGACTTCCCCGGTATGAGGCTGGGTCGTGCGAGTGTAATCCAGGCGAGCTACCCCCATTTCAATCGCGCAAGCGGCCTGTTCCCAACCCGTACTCCCGCCTGCCTGTGACCCTACAGCCAGTTCCCGGACGTTCACGATCGATAGATTTCCCGGTTCGAGCTGTACCGGTTGGAGCGCCTGTGCGAACAATTTTTCAACCAGGCGAGGGGCGCACCCGGCAATCAGCACCCGTTCCAGGTGGTGTTCCTGAACTGCCTTGCGCAGCCTTTCAAGGCCAAAGGCATTGCATGGATAATCCTCTTGCCCGACATATGTCACTCCATTGATTCCCGCGGCGCGCTCCGCGAGAGCGCCGGTGTCGATACCCGCGCTGATTTGACCGCCGCACCCGCAGATCACGACGCCGGTACGGGGTAATTTCTGTTCGCTGAGGGGTTCATCTGCTGGCATGCACCCTCCTATCCCTTCTCATCGACCGGACCGGGCTGGCTGCGCAGTAGGGCTGACACATCCTGGACAAAACCAGGCTGGAAATCAAGCTCGCTGCCCACCCGGTAATATCCGCGCCGGTAGCCTTCTGGCGTTGGCTCTATGTTGTGCGTACCGGCGACCTGTTCGAATGGGAATGCGCCCGTCGGGCAGATCAATACGCACGTCCCGCAGCCAATACAGCGCGAAGATGCCACTTTGAACGGTGCGCTTACCTTTTTTGCCATCCCGCGTTCGATCAGGCTGATGGCGCTCACCCCCACGATCTCGCTGCAGGCGCGCACGCACAATCCGCACAGCACGCAGTCGTTTTCCTCGGGCAGCCGGAAGCGCACTTCTCGCACACCGAGTTGTTCTGCCAGCGCCTGAATTTCCGGTGTGTTAAATGCTCCGGCCAATAATAATTCCGCCGTCAGCCGGCGGCTGCGGCGCACGGCTTCTGTTTCGGTGCGCACGCTGATCCCTTCTTCGCACGGGTATACGCATGCCGCGACGATCCGCGGGGCTGCCGCATCTCGGGCAACCTCAACCATGCACAGGCGGCAGGCTCCGTAAGGCTTGAGCGCCGGGTGGTAGCACAGGGTTGGGATGGAAAACCCAAACTCCCGGCATGCTTCCAGCAGAGTCCGGCCTTCAGGGACTTCAACCGGTCGATCATCGATCGTCAGCCGGATCATACCACCTCCCTACTCGACCCGTATCGCGTCGAAATGGCACAGGCTGAAGCAGACGCCGCAGCGCGTGCACATCTCTTCCTGGATCACATACGGCTCTCCGCGCACCCCTACGATCGCCGAGCTCGTGCAGTTCTTCGCGCAGACGGTACAGCCGTTGCATTTCTCAGGGTTAATGGTGTAGGTGATCAACGCTTTGCACACGTGAGACGGGCAGCGCTTCTCATGGATATGGGCTTCATATTCATCCCGGAAATAACGAATGGTGCTCAACACCGGGTTGGGCGATGTTTGCCCCAGCCCGCACAGCGAGCTGCGTTTAACATGCTCGCCCATCTCCTGCAAATACTCCAAATCGCCTGGCTCTCCCTGGCCCGCGCAGATCCGCTCCAGGGTTGCCAGCATGGCCCGCGTACCGATCCGGCAGGGCACGCACTTACCGCACGACTCCTGCTGGGTAAAGCTCATAAAATAACGCGCGAAATCAACGATGCAGGTATCTTCATCGGCAACCACCAGGCCGCCGGAGCCCACGATCGCCCCAAGCGAAGTCAGCGACTCGTAATCGATCGTAACGTCGAGGTGTTCCCTGGGGATACATCCCCCCGACGGACCGCCGATCTGAGCTGCCTTAAATGCTTTTTGATTGGGTATCCCTCCACCGATGTCGAAGATGAGCTGGCGCAGCGTAACCCCCATCGGTACTTCCACCAACCCGGTGTTGTGGATCTTCCCCACAATCGAGAAGATCATCGTCCCTTTGCTCTTTTCCGTGCCAATCCCCGCGTACCAGTCAGCCCCATGCTTGAGGATTAGAGGGATCGATGCCCAGCTCTTGACGTTGTTGATATTGGTCGGTTTTCCCCACAAACCTTCTTCAGCCGGATAAGGCGGGCGCGGTCGTGGCTCGCCAATCCGCCCTTCGATCGAGGAGATCAGGGCGGTCTCCTCGCCGCACACAAAAGCGCCTGCCCCCAGCCGGATGGCCAGGTCAAAATCAAACCCGCTGTCCAGGATATTCTTTCCCAACAGCCCGGCCTGCCTGGCCTGTTTGATCGCCAGGGATAAGTTTTCGATCGCCAGGGGATATTCGGCGCGCACGTAGACGATCCCGCGCTGGATACCCATCGCGTACCCACCCACGATCATCCCCTCGATCACGGAATGCGGATTACCCTCCAGGACCGACCGGTCCATAAAGGCGCCCGGATCTCCTTCATCTGCATTACAAATGATGGTCCCATCGCCCTGCTTCAACACGTTGTTCCGGCACAGCTCCCACTTGATCCCCGTCCGGAAACCCGCGCCGCCTCGCCCACGCAGACCAGACCGCTTGACCTCGTCGATCGCTTGCTCGGGCGTCAGCCCGGTCAGGACTTTAGCCATCGCCCCGTACCCGCCCCAGGCAAGATAGTCTTCGATTTTGGTCGGATCGATCTGCCCGTTGAGCGACAATACTAGCCGTTTCTGGTTTTGGTAAAAGGGCAGCTCTGCTTCATGGTGGATCATGTCACCGGTCTTTGGATCCTGGTAAAGCAGCCGCTCGATTACTTTTCCTTCTGCGACCGTCTGGCGGACGATTTCTGGCACGTCTTGCGGGCTTACTTTTTGATAGAAAATATGCTGTGGATCGATGGTGATCAAAGGGCCGCATTCGCAAAACCCAGGACAGCCCGTCCCAACGATCTCCACCGAAGCTGCCAGCCCGGCCGTCTGGATCTCAGAGATAAGTTTTTGGAGAACGGCATGGCTGCCCAACGCGCGGCACCCGGTTCCATCACACACTCTCAAGCGCGGCTTATTCGCATCCCGGGCAGTGCTGGCTGTGCTTTGTAAAGCTTCCAACTCGGCCGCCGATTGGATGCGCATCATGGCTGCGCCTCTTGCCGCAGGATCGTTTTGAGCAGCTTATCCACTTTCGCTACGTTCATCTGGCCAGAATACTCACCATCAGTAACCACGATCGGTCCCAGCGCGCAGGCTCCCAGGCAGTTGACCGTTTCTAATGTGAACAAGTGGTCGCGAGTTGTCTCACCCGTTTGGATGGCGAGCTTGGATTCGATCCGCTCGAGCACCTGAGGGCTGCCTCGCACGTGGCAGGCCGTGCCCATACACACGTTCAGGCAGTGTTTGCCTTTGGGTTTCAGGCTGAAAGCATTATAGAAGGTCGCCACCGCGTACGTTTGGGAAAGAGGCACCCCAAAACTTTCGCTTGCCAGTACGAGAGCTTCAGGCGGCAGATATCGATACTGCTCCTGGATAGCCTCTAAAGCGGCAATTAAAGATCCGCCTTCCTGAATTTCAGCACTGAGGGTCTGATAGATATCTTCAATCGAGATTTCCATTTGCACTCTCCTGTGAGTGGTCTGGGTTTCCAGCCAGGAGTTTGCAACCGATAATCTCCACCAATGAACGATCTACCGGTCCTGAATCCCCCCGGACAACCGGTCTAGCTGATGATATTCCACATAACTAGTATATTCCTCGTACGTAAAAGTTTAGAGAAAGAATCCCTGGCTAACATCAAGATTGCGTTAAAAAACGCGGCCCACAACGGGATTCCGTTGTGAGCCTGCGCAGCAAGAAGTACCTGATTATTTGACTGGCTCTTTCTCCTCTGCCGTTTCCAGCATATAACCAACCCCCGGGCAGCGCACGATCAGCTTTGGATGACCAGGGTCTGTCTCGATCTTCCGGCGCAGGGTATGGATGTATGCCCTTAAATACTCGACATCATCCCGGTATTCCTCACCCCACACCGCCGTAAGGATCTGTTCGTGGAGCAGGACCTGGTTCGGGTGGCGGGCCAGTTCTTGCAGCAGGTGATACTCCTTCGGGGTAAGATGTATTTCTTTACCATTTACGGTCACCCGGTGAGTGGGAAGGTGGATGTGCAGGCTCCCACAATATATTTCCGGGTCTGCCTGGGATGGCGCTCCAGCGGATGACCTCTTCAAAACTGCGCGCACGCGCGCAATCAGCTCGCGGGTATTGAAAGGCTTGGTGACATAATCGTCGGCCCCTACCTCGAAGCCGAGCAGCCGGTCAGCATCCCGCACCTTGGCGGTCAGCATGATGATCGGCACATCCGAATACTCCCGGATTTGGCGGCAGGCTTCGTACCCATCTACCGGACCGGAAAGCAGGATATCCAGGACGATCAGGCTCGGCTGCTCCAGGGCAGCAATCTGCACGGCGTTCTCCCCCGTGGCGGCGGTCAGGACTTCGAACCCGGTCGAGCAAAATACTTTTTGCAGCAGCCGGACCATTTTCGGTTCGTCGTCAACGATCAAGATCCGGTTTTTAGATTGCGTCTTCTCCAAGGCTCTTCCTCCTCCTCGTTTCCAAATTCGAACCGCTCCGCATGGGATCCCAGAGGCCCGGTCTGGGGTTTCAAGATAGGCAGCGAAAAATGGACCGTCGTTCCTTGCTGCAGCCGGCTGTCCGCCCAGATCCGCCCGCCGTGCATCTCGATAATTGCTCGCGCGATCGGCAGTCCCAACCCGGCGCCGGGGATGCTTTTTGTATGCGGCGACCGCACCCGGAAATATTTTTCAAAGAGCGGGATCAAATCTTCCGGTGAGATACCAATCCCCTGGTCCGCGATGACGATCACTACATCCTCAGTCCGCACTTCACCCCGGATGACCACCAGACCGCCGTTGGGTGAATATTTAATCGCGTTATCCAGAATATTCCGGAAGACCTGTTTGATCCAGCGCGGATCGGCATTGACCAGCGGGAATTCCTTTGGAAAATCGACAATAAGGCGGTGGGTCTCCGTTCCGCGTTGAATCTCATTCGCCACATCCCTGGCAATGGACAGTAACCTCAAAGGCTGTGGTTCAATCGGGATCTGGTTGACGTCGATCAAAGAAGAATCCAGGATATTCTTGATCATCATCTGCATGCTGTCGCATTCTTCATCGATCAGCTGCAGGGTTTCAGCACATTCCTCCAGGCTCCATTGGATCTCGTCCATCAATAACATTGTGGTATACCCTTTAATGGTGGTCAGAGGCATGCGCAGCTCATGGGAAAGGGTCGCCAGAGCCTCGGATCGCATGCGTTCCGTCTCGCGTGCCTGGCGAATGGCGTCCGAGCGGCTCTCCATGCGGGAGAGCTCTATAGCCAAGGCGATCAGGTCGGCCAGGGTCTGGACAAAGGAGATGTCGTCTGTGGAAAACAGATAGGATCCCTGGAAAGTTTCCAGAACCAGAACCCCAAATTTTTGCTTGCCTGTCGCGATCAAGGCCGCTACCGTGCTTAACGAGTTTCCATCCCGATGTAAAGCACTGGCCAGCAGCGTGCGGTTGGCCAGGCGCATGTTTTCCATCGTGTGAGTCACCTGATCGGGTGTGTTGAGTAAGAGGGGTTGTCCATCGTCGAACACTTTTCCGGTAATGGATTCACCCGCTCGCAGCCCGATACGCTTGAGGATTTGCGCGTCACACCCGTAGGATGCCCACGGTCGGAACAACCCCGCGGATTGGTCCCAGACCATGATCACCCCAAAATCCGCCTGGGGTATGACTGTGACGATTTTTTCAAGGATGAGGTTGAGGGAATCCACCAGCGGCAGGCGGCTCTTGAGGATCTGCGCAACCCCCATCATTGCCAGTTTCTCATGAACCAGGCGTTCGTTTTCATCCAGAATTGGAACGCTCATGGGTGCCAGTTTCGTCTAAGAAGGAGACTACCCTGGTTGGATCCTGCTACTCTTATTATAGAATTTGAATGAGAAAAAACAATAGACAAATAAACTGCAAGTTTCCGGTATAATCGGCTAGGCGCCAGGGGGAAACCTTTGCGCCGAAACTACGTATAAAGAATTGTATGCATAAAAAACGGATCCTTATTCTAACTGCCGATACTGGCTTCGGTCACCGGAGCGCTGCCAAAGCGGTTTCCCGGGTACTCCTCGAGAACCATGCGGAGATGTGCGATTGTCAGGTGATCAACCCGGTCTTCGACCGGCCCGCATCCCGGCTGCTGCGGAAAATCCAGATCGATTATGACCGTAATGTGCGCAACAATCAGGCGCTCTACCAGTTGACCTATCGGGTGAGCGATTCGCGTCCTGTCTTGATGCTCATGAAGCACATGTTCACTGCCCTGCTCTCCGATGTGATCCGCAACATCGTCTGCGAGATCAATCCGCATGCTATTCTATCAACCTATCATATTTTTCAAGCCCCGCTCAAGGCCGTTCTCGTCCAACAGGAACTCTCGATACCGTTCTTATCCATCGTAACCGACCTGGCAGGGGTCCATAGATTATGGTTCGAGCCCAGCCCTGACCTGGTTTTCGTGGGCTCCGATCCGGTCCGCTCCCAGGCAATTGCGCATGGCATTTCACCCGAGAGAGTCATCCTCAGCGGTATCCCGGTGGATCCGGATTTCGCCGGCGAACCGCGTTCAAAAAGCGAGATTCGCAGTTATTTTGGCTGGGACCCTGATCTGCCCACCCTCCTGATCGTCGGCAGCCGGAGGGTAAATCGGATTTACAACCATCTGATCGCCATCGATCGCAGCGGGCTGCCGGTGCAGGTGGCCGTCGTAGCCGGTGGAGACGAGCAGCTGTACCGGCAGGTGAGCGCCAGGAATTGGCGCTTTCCTTTGCATCTGTATGCTTATACCGAACAAATCCCGCAGATGATGCGCGCAGCTGATGTCCTGATCTCAAAAGCAGGCGGCCTGATCGTCGCGGAGGGTCTCGCCTCCGGTCTGCCCCTCTTGCTGGTCGACTTCATCCCGGGTCAGGAGAGTGGCAATGTCAACTATATCTGCGAGAACCGGGCAGGTATCCTGGTTCAAAGGCCTGTTGATCTGGTCCAGGCGCTAGAATGCTGGCTTGATAACGGCCAAATAATGCTAAAATCATTTTCGGAGAACTCCAGCCGCATTGGGAATCCATTTGCTGCCGGTCAGGTTGCGAAAATCGTTTGGGAGGCAGCCCGGTAATGTGCCAGATGTCTAAAGAAATTACAAATATAAACATAACGGAAGAACCCCAGCCGATGCCAGAACATGTCACAGCAAACAAACAAAAACAGCTCGGAATCTTGATCGCAGTTTTATTTTTTGTACTGGTGATTATCGTGATCCTGACCCAGGATCTGGAAAGGATCGAGGTTTTTATCCGCGGCAGCGGGGTATGGGGAATGCTCATTTGCCTGGGGATCTACGGCCTGTTGGGCGCCTCTCCGGTTCCCTCCGAGCCCCTCACAGTGCTGATCGGCACTATGTTCGGTCCCCTGACTGCCACCGTGCTTGCCACCCTGGGCAACATCCTGGCGGCCTTGATGGAATATTTCGTGGGTGAAAGGATTCGCGACGTAACCAATTTTGACAAGCGCCGCGAAAAGCTGCCCTTCGGTCTGGGCAAACTCCCGGTTGATTCGGTCATTTTTCTGCTCACCGCGCGGATGCTGCCGGGGTATGGCCCGAAATTTGTCAGCGTGATCTGCGGCATCTACCGCGTCCCTATCTGGCGATATATCTGGACCACGGCTATCTCGACTACCGCTGGAGCGGTTGTGGTGGCCTACGGCGGATTTGGGCTGCTGCAGTTGCTGCATATCCGTTAGCGTCAGTTAGAAATCCTATGCCTTCTCGAAGGGCCATTCTAGCTTCGGGGCAATATCCCCGCATTTGCACGGGGTCCGCTGGAGCTGCGCTTAAGCCTGGATTTCCACCACCACCCCATTTTCCGCCCAACTGTACAACCATTCGGCGTCATCTAGATCGAGGATGATACACCCGTATGAAGCCGGGCGTCCCAGAATGCTCCCCCACAAACGGGTCCCACTAGACAGGGTGGGCAGGCCGTGGATGCCGTTCATAAAGCCCGGCCAGGCCTCATAAATCCCCAGGAAATTGGGCATGGTTAGATCCCACACCGAAGCATACGCGCTCGGTTCGTGGGTCTGTATCTGAAAGATACCCGGCTGCGTGGGCGAGCGATCGATCCCGGTGCTGATCACGAACTCGCGGATCTGGCTGCCGTCCTGGAACACTCGCATCCGCTGCTGGCCGATGCTGATCAAGATACGTTTGTTGGGCACTACCGGGAGCGGAAGCAGCTCATCCTTCGATGGGATAACCAGGGTTTGGCCGGCCGTAAGCCGCTCGGGGTCCAACCCCGGGTTGGCCTGGGTCACGCGCCAGAACGGGATGCCGACCTTCCAGCCGATCTTGAGCAAAGTATCTCCCGGTTGGACTACGTATTCTGTTGACCGGTGTTGGATGTTGAGCGGGATGGGCGCCCCACTCTGCAGGGCGGCTGAAACGACCGCGCTGTCCGGCAGCGGCCCAAGTGTACGGTCTCCGCTCAAATGATCCCCCAGGCTGGAAAGATACGGCACGGCCAGACCGGCATCCAGGCTGACCACCGGGCCATCCGGGCTTCCGTCGATCCGCAGCCAGGTAGAAACAACTTCCGGGGGGATTGTCCAATCCAGCGACTCGTTGCTGACCGGATCGTAG